>Ga0134127_10000064_pt1 | contig 146493 bp, 127 predicted proteins | sample KB31753_FD_96459 | JGI IMG/M metagenome (GOLD analysis project Ga0134127, IMG submission 96459) | Terrestrial soil microbial communities with excess Nitrogen fertilizer from Kellogg Biological Station, Michigan, USA - KB3-175-3 | ecosystem: Environmental > Terrestrial > Soil > Unclassified ...
CAGGCATTGGCTGTAATGTCCGCCGGGTTTACTCACCCCGAGTGCGCTGCGCTGCTCGACCCTCTCTTCGCCTGCGGCGGAAAGAGGGTAGCTGCATTTTAAATTTTAAACGCGATTTCCCTGTCAGCCGTGCAGTTTAAAATTTGCAATCCAAAATTTATTTATACTTTTGCGAAAAATTAAGAAAATGCTTCGCCTTCTGTTACCCTCCAAACAATGCGTTATGCGGCCCATGGGCCTGCAGGGGGAAGGGTATGCACCTGTCGCGCTCTTCTCAAGCCCGGTTTAAAATATCCGCGGTTTAAATCAATTGAATTTTTTAATGTATTTGGAGCTTGCCCTCAGGGCAGGTCTTAATTATTTTATTTAAGTCGTTATGGACACGTATTTTACTATTGAAGAGAAATATTTACAGGCTGTTGATGAAGCGACCTATGGCGAACTGCCAAAGGGTCTGCAATTGCTAAAGGAGATTATTGAAAACGATCCCTTTTATGCAAGGGCCCACTTTCAGCTTGGGAAAATATACTATTACAAGATCGGGGACTATCAAACCGCCGGATTTCATTTTAAAACCTGTATGGAGATCGAACCTTCATTCCCGGATGTTTATTTTGATTATATGGCGCTGGTGGTTTTCCTGAACATGGAAAAACAAGTACATCTTGTTGCTGAAAAAGCACTGACTATTCCGGGCGTTGTCGCGGCGGATATTTACGATTTCCTGGGCTTGTTTTATGAGAAAAACAAAAACTGGACAAAGGCCCTGGCCGAATATCGCCGGGCGTATGCCGAGGTAACGGATAATAAGCTGATGGAGGGGATTAACGAGAGTATCAGCCGGGTGAAAGGAAAAGTAATGTTAACCAAAGCATTTCAGTATCACCTTACCGAATAGTTATGATTTCCCTGTTTAATTGATGCTTACACCGATGGCAGAGGCCATCGGTGTAAGCTTTTTTTATGCTGATTTGCAGCCCGTCTACTTCGTTTATTTATGGTAGCTGATCTTATAAATCGTTCCTCCCTGGTCGTCGCTCACATAAAGTGAACCGTCAGGTCCCTGGGCCAGTCCGCATGGGCGATGCGATGCGCCGTTCGGTGTTTTATTCGCCCCGGCAAAGCCATCCGCAAAAACCTCCCATTTACCATCTGGCTTTCCGTTTTTAAAGGGCTGGAATACAACGCAGTAGCCGGCCTGCGGCTCCGGTGCGCGGTTCCACGACCCGTGAAAGGCGATAAAAGCCCCATTTTTATATTTAGCCGGAAATTGATTGCCTGTGTAAAATAATAAACCGTCGGGCGCATAATGGCCGGGATAGGCTGCCACCGGGTTGATATATTTTGGATCGGCGCCTTTTTTACCGTCGCCGCCATACTCGGGGCCCAGCATGTTTTTATGCTGCATCCAGTCGTAGTAAACATAAGGCCAGCCGGCATTATCTCCCTTTTTTAAGGCAAACATACATTCGCTGGGCAGCTCGGCCGATTGCTTAGCGGTGTATAGTTTTGGATATAGATCGTGCAAAGCATCGCGACCATGCTGCATTACAAACAACTGGTTATCCTGCTGGTTCCAGGCCAGCCCGACAACATTGCGCAGCCCCCAGGCATAATGAACCCCGTCTTTATAGGTTTGATCAGCTTTGTCAGCCTTAAACTGCCAGATGCCGGCAGCCGAATCCAGGATGGGGCAGCCGGTCTTTTTAGGATCAAAATCACTGCAAACGTTGGAATACGCACCGATATTGACATAAATATTGCCGTTATTATCCAGGCAAAGCGCCTTTGGCTCGTGCATGTGCCGGCTGATGAGGCGCGTTACAATTTTTTCGGGCTGATTGGGGTTAATCACCTCATTTTTGGCATTTAATTTATACCGGTATACCTCGGTGTTGTCGGATGCGTACAAATAGCCGTTTTTTATGGCGATACCGGTACCGCCAAAGCTGGCGAAACTGGTTTTTAAAGCGGTTTTATCACCTTCCAGGTGGAAAACCAAAATTCCTTTGCCATTTTTAGTCCCCGCAAGATGCACGTACAGATCATTTTCAGGTGTTACTACGATGTGGCGGGGACTGCCAAGATGCTCGGCAACGGCCGCCGCGGTAAAGCCCGCAGGCACAGTTAGCCCGGCATTCGCGGCATCAGCCGAACTGTTGACAGGACGGGTTATGTATGCGTTAAATACGATAAATCCCAGTACGGCAAAAGCAGGCAGTAACAGGACAAAGAACTTTTTCAGATTCATAAGCGGTTTGTGTTTGATAGCCAAAGTTAACACAAACTACAGTAAATGAAAAAACCGGTTTTGTAGTAATGATGTGACAACCTATACGGTTTGGGCTGTAAATTAAACAATCACTAAAAAATGACAATCACGCAAGCCCCCAGGGTAGCCATTCGCTGTCAGATTGGATAAGTATGGTTAGAAATTCAGGATGAGTGATGGTGGGCAATGTATATTGGTGACTCACTACTTTGCCGCTTCTACAAAAACCGGCGTTTCGGTAACGTGAATTTTTAGTTTGCCGCTTATCGCGCGAATTTGGCTTTTCTCCGCCACATCAGCGCCAATTTTCAAATGATAAACGTTAGCCATCGCGGCTTTACCCAAATCAAGGGTATAATCCGCCGTGCGGCCGGTTTCATCGGGGATGGTGAGCACGTACATGGTTTTTTTGCCCAGCGTATACACATCCACCAGCGGGTCGGCATGGGTAGTTTTTACATAAATATAATCACCCATCAACTTCCCAGTTTGCAGGATGTAATCGGCCGCGGGGCGGCGCTTAATACCTTCATTAAGGCCCGAGGTAGCATACTGGCTGGTGCCGCCGGCATGATCGTCAAACAGCTGGTAAAAAAATACACGTTTAATACCATAACGAATGTACAGCAGCGAGGTGCGGATGATCCAATCGGCTTGTTGCTGCAATACGGTTTTGCTGCCAACAGGTTCAGCCTTTTGATAGCTTTCCTGGTTAATGTCGTACCCGGTTTCGGTAAGCCAAACCTCGGGATGCTGCGGCAGGGCATTGGACAGCCTTACAAACGAATTGGCGATGCTGCCATCGTTTGATAATTCGGGCGCAATGCCCGTTGTGGCGCGTTTATGGGTGCGCACATCGCCGTTATTGGAGTATAAGTGATAGTTGATCACATCGAAACAAAGGTTTACGCTGCCGTCCTTTTTATACCCCCGGTTCCTTTTGCACCATTCGATCATTTGCTTTACGTATTTTATGTCAGCCGATGCCAGCCCGCCCATCACCACCGTCATGCTGGGGTCGGCCGTTTTTACGCCGGCGTCCCTGCCCAGCTTGCCCATATTACCATCATAAAAGGCCGACATATTGGCGGCATATTCTTCAGCAGTTTGATGGGTTTCATCAGGCCCCCACCAGCGGTCGCGTTCGTTGCCGCATTCCATGTATTTGATCAGGCCCATACCGGCCAATGGCTGGTTAGGCACATCATCCGGGTAACGTTTTTTGGTGTCGACTTTAATTAGTGAGCGGTCGATATTTTTATTATACCCGTACCGGGCCGCAAACTGGAACGCCATGTGCGCCTGGTCGACGTACGATGCCGGATCGCTGAGGCTTTTACCGTAAGGCGCAGGGGCATCGTCGTTATCACGGCCGGCGGGAGGGTAGGTGTTATACATCCATTCGGGGCAGTTTTTCAGGTCGGCCAGCACTAAAATGCCATCCTGCTTGCATCTTGCATAAATCACATCATAATCCCAGTTACCGCTAAGCGCGGGGTTAAAGGAATAATCGCCTTTGGTGCTTTCCATACGGTTCCACTTGAGGTAGTGCCTAACCGCGCTGAAGGTTTTGATAAGGGCGTAATTGTCCTCATAAATATGTTTGCGATCGTTGGGGCTGGCCGGATTCTCCAAAAAGTTCCACTCATAAGCATTGATGCCGAACATGTTTTTTAAAGGAACCGGTGCACCCGGGCGAATATAATTTAATGGCGGCAGGTTGATCGGGTCGATGTGTGTAGTGTCCCTGCCTGAGGCTGCTGCGGTGATATCTTTTACCGCAAGGTTGTCGGCATCCGAATTTTCGTTATTGCAACTGCATACGAATATAATTGCAGACAAGATAAAGACAGCTTTTGGACGAAACATTATTGCTATAAATATGGGGATTTATACGGATAGCAGGTCGTTTTAGTTGATCACAGATTTTAGAAGGAGATTTTTATGATTTCACAGATTTTGTACGTCAGGTGGCGAATAATAATTAAACCAGCCGGAAAATCTGTGTCATCAGGTAAATCATTCACAATCTGTGATCACACCCCCTCAAACTGCAAGGTGCTCAAATACCTGTACAATCCGTGTTCATTATTGATCAGCTCATCATGGCTGCCCGATTCGATGATCTTTCCTTTTTCCACTACAATGATCTTATCCGCGTCGCGGATGGTGGACAGGCGGTGGGCGATGATGATGGAAGTGCGGTTCTTCATCAGCTCTTCCAGGGCTTCCTGCACCAGGCGTTCGGATTCCGAGTCGAGCGAAGAAGTTGCCTCATCTAAAATCAGGATAGATGGATTTTTTAGCAGGGCGCGGGCAATGGCGATGCGCTGGCGTTGTCCGCCGGATAGTTTTACCCCGCGTTCGCCAACGATGGTGTCATAGCCTTCGGGGAACGACATGATGAACTGGTGCGCATTGGCGCGCTGTGCGGCCTGGATGATCTCGTCGTTGTCAGCGGTGAGTTTACCATAAGCGATATTTTCGCGTATCGACCCGCCAAAAAGCATCACATCCTGCGGCACGATGGCTACCTGGTTACGGATATCCGTGAGCGAATATTCGCTGGCAGGGACACCGTCAAAGCTGATGATACCGCTTTGCGGATGGTAAAATTGCAGGATCAGCGCCGCCATGGTGGATTTGCCCGATCCGCTTGGCCCCACAACGGCCACCCGCTGGCCGGTTTCGGCCCCGAATGAAACATCGTCCAGTACGGTGATCTCCGGCCGGGAAGGATAGGCAAAGCCGACATTTGTAAAGGTTAAGGCCCCGGCAATGCGCTGCCCTATGGTGTTATCCTGTTCCAGGATCGATATTTCCTCACCTTTTTCATCCAGTATCTCCAGCACACGCTCACTTGCGCCCACTGCTTTTTGAACATTGGCGTACAGGTCGGGAAAGCTGCCCATAGCGCTGCCGACGAATAAGGCATACAGGGAAAATGTTACCAGTTGGCCCGGTTTCAGCTCATTGTGGGTCATTAATACACAGCCATATCCCACCAGGCCCACAATAGCCCCAAAAAGGCAAAACACGATGAATGAAACAAACATGCCCCGGTATTTGGCGCCCTTTATGGCAATATCTGCTACTTCGCGGATGTTTTTTCCATAGCGCGCGGCTTCATACGCCTCATTAACAAATGCCTTTACGATGGCGATACCCTGCAAAGTCTCCTCGATCACGGTGTTCGATTCCGCCAGCTTATCTTGCGCCTCCCGGGATATTTTGCGTATAAAACGGCCAAAAAAGATGGCTATGACGATCAACGGCGGTACCAGTATAAGCAACGCAACGGCAAGCTTGACTGAAATAGTTGCCATAAATACCAGGCCGCCGATAAACAGCAACGATTGACGGAGCAACTCGGCAATGGTAGTGGTAAGCGTATCCTGTATTTGGCTCAGGTCGGCGGATATGCGGCTGTTGAGCTCACCCACCCTGCGGTTCGAGAAAAAGTTCATCGGCAGCGTGATCAGTTTAAAATAAGTATCACGGCGAATGTCAGCCAATGATCGTTCGGCCACGTTTACAAACCACAGGATCCTGAAAAAGGAAACGAATGCCTGTGCAAATAATACGGTAATGGCCAGCGTTAAAATGCCGCCGATGGTTCCTGGCAAAAAGCCGGTCTTATGCTTGCCTTGCGCGGTATCGATAAGCGCACCGATAAACGAAGGAAAAGCCAGCCCGACCAGGCCCGACAAAAACAAGAACAACAGCGCGCCGATAAACTTCAGGCGGTACGGTTTAAGGTAGGCCAGCAGCCCTGACACCTTTTTTAATGTCTCTTTATTGAGTTTTGCTTTGGGCAATTCGATTTCGGGTGCGTTGCTGCTGTTAAGTCGTTTTCTGGCCATGTACGTTCCTGTTTCTGTTGAAGACGATTGGGCTGTCGAAAGATTTTAAAGATAGTACAATTTAGCTTTTCGGTGCCCGCAAAAAGTGTTCATCAGATGAACAAAAATGAACGCTTTTTGGGCCTTAAAAATTTTTTTCGATGCCGTTTGTGATGCTTTTGATAGTGGTTTGAGGGCGCTTCGGCGCTGGTTTGGTGGGTGATCTTAACCACTCTGCAGGAGTCCTTCGGACAAAGTGCGCCAGGACTTGCGCGAATGTCACAAAGCATGTCGTTTTTAAATATTTTTTCTTGGGCTACTGAGCCGGATAAAACCAGGCGTGCCGCATCCAGGCTTTGCGACCTTTGTGAAAATCTCAGGGTTCTCTGCGGTAAAAATATGATGCCAGGATCTTTCACCAAAAGTGTCAACTTTTTTCAGGGACAGACACCAAAAAAGCGTTCATTTTAGTGTTCATAAATGAACGCTTTTTGCCATTTCAACTATGAAGTAATACTTCACACTTTTTGCATAGATCGGTCACTATCAATACTTTAAACTATAACTGTAAAGTAAAAAAACGGGGCTGTTGTAAAAAAATGAACACCTCGTTTTTTTTTGCCTTTCGCCGGGTTAATTTTTCATGCGGAGCCGAAGTCGATGATGACGCTATCGCCCAGGTTCAGGCCCAGCAGGCCGCTGGCGTTCCCCTTGTTAATGGCAATCTCGAGGTGGTCGCTGATGCCGAAAAGGCATAGCTTTTCGCCTTCAGGCACTTCGTTATAATGCCAGCTGAGGTGGCTGATGGTTTCATTCCGTTTAAACGACAATAAAAACTGGCGGCCTTGCTGCACGTTGGTAAAAAAATCCTTGGTGATATTGGTGATCACATTTTGAAATGAGTCGATATAGATCACCACGCCTTTGATCAGGTTTTTTTCGATCACGGGCTGCAGGTTCATTTTCTTTTCGATATCCGGAACCGGCACGCCTATTTTGGATAGCTTGCCTCCATCGGCCAGGTGGCAGGCGGCCTTAACAAAAATATCGGCCAGCGGAAAATGCAGGAATTTGAGGTCTTGCATAATATTCAGCTCGACGATCTCATCAGGGTCCTGGTCAAACATCAGCGAAAAAATGCCGTTATCGGCGCCAACGAAATAATGGTTTTTATACCTGATGGCCAGGTACCGGGTGTCTTCGTTATAAACGGTGTCGATGCCAATAAGGTGAACGGTTTTTTCGGGGAAATAGTGAAAGCTATTCTTTAAAATAAACGCCGCCTGCTGGATATTATAGGCGGAAACACTGTTGGTAATATCAACGATGTTAACCGCCGGCAACAATTTTAAAATACTGCCTTTAAGGGCGGCCTGATAAATATCTTTATCGCCCAAATCAGTAGTTAAAGTTATTATTGCCATTAAAATTCTAAATATTTATCACTAATCTTGTGCGTGTATTTCAGATGTTAGACGTGAGACAGGAGACGTGAGCTGAATTTGTCTCGAATCTCCTGTCTCAAGTCTCACGTCTGCTCAAGAATGCTACAAATATTCAATTTTTAATTCATAAAAATCTGCAACTAAAAATCAATTTGTATTGAACGAACTTAAATTGTCAATCGACGAAATCAACCCGGCAGTGTTATGGGGCCCGAATAATGATCATTACGAGATCATCAAAAAGCAATACCCAAAGCTTAAAATAGTGGCCCGGGGAAATGAGGTGAAGGTACTGGGCGACGATCACGAACTCAATATTTTCCAGGATAAATTCCAGCACCTGTTACAGCATATAGGGAAGTACGAGAACCTGAATATTACCGACATTGAGCGGATACTGGGCGCAAAGGCCAGCGAGATTCCGCTCCCGGATCAATCGGCTGACAAGTTTGCCAGCGGCGAGGTGATCGTTTTCGGTCCAAACGGCGTAATGGTAAAAGCGCGGACCGCCAACCAGCGCAGGATGGTGGAGGGCATTGGGCGCAGCGATATTTTATTTGCTATCGGCCCGGCAGGCACCGGGAAAACTTATACCGCTGTGGCTTTGGCAGTTAGGGCGCTAAAAAATAAAGATATAAAGCGGATCATCTTAACCAGGCCCGCAGTGGAAGCAGGGGAGAACCTCGGATTTTTACCCGGCGATCTGAAAGAAAAGATCGACCCGTATTTGCGCCCGCTTTATGATGCGTTGGATGATATGATCCCGGCCGAAAAGCTGAAGGTTTATTTGGAAAACCGCACCATCGAAATCGCGCCCCTGGCGTTTATGCGCGGCCGCACGCTGGATAACTGTTTTGTGATTTTGGACGAAGCGCAGAATGCCACCGATATGCAGTTAAAGATGTTTTTGACGCGTATGGGACCGTCTGCTAAATTTATTGTTACGGGTGACGTTACCCAAATAGATTTACCAAAGAAACAGCAATCGGGGCTGCATACCGCGTTAAGGATATTGACGGATATTCATGGGATCGAGATCGTTTACCTGAGCGGGGAAGACGTAGTAAGACATAAGTTAGTTAGAAAAATATTGGCCGCTTACGGCGATATTCAGTAGGCAGTTTTTAGCTTGCAGTCGGCAGTTTCCATGTCGGCTGTGGATTTTCAGAATTCAGAGAATGGAAGCAATCAGAGAGACGCATTTCAAATTTCCCGGCCAAACCAACTTTTATAAAGGCAAGGTTAGGGATGTATATACCATTGACGATAAATACCTGGTAATGGTGGTAAGCGACCGCATCTCAGCGTTTGATGTGGTGCTGCCTGAACCGATACCCTATAAAGGCCAGGTGTTAAACCAGATAGCCGCCAAATTTTTAGAAGCGACATCGGACATTGTGCCCAATTGGGTTATTGACGTGCCCTTTCCCAATGTCACCATTGGCCGCATTTGCGATCCGTTCAAAGTGGAGATGGTGATACGCGGATACCTTGCCGGCCATGCATGGCGCGAGTACAGCGCAGGTAAACGGCAGCTTTGCGGCGTAGCTTTGCCGGAAGGATTGAAAGAAAATGATAAACTGCCGGAGCCGATCATCACCCCCACAACCAAAGCGTCGGTAGGGCACGATGAGGACATTTCAAAAGAGCAAATACTTGAGCGTGGCATCGTATCAGCTGAAGATTACGATCAACTCGAGAAATACACTCACGCTTTATTTCAGCGGGGTACGGAAATAGCTGCAGACCAGGGCTTGATCCTGGTAGATACCAAGTATGAATTCGGAAAGGCCGACGGCAAAATATACCTGATCGACGAAATCCATACGCCTGATTCATCGCGGTATTTTTATAGCGAAGGTTATGAAGAGAGACAACAAAAGGGCGAGCCGCAAAAACAATTGTCAAAGGAGTTTGTGCGCAAATGGTTGATTGAAAATGGTTTCCAGGGGAAAGACGGGCAGGTGGTTCCGGTGATGACAAAGGAAATTGTTGCCTCAATATCCGATAGGTATATCGAATTATACGAGCACATAACCGGGGAAAAGTTTGTTAAGGCCGATAACCCAAATGCTGCCGCACATCTTGAAAATGCGATAAATAATGCGTTAACTAAATTGTAATTTTTTTATTATACTCAAAATATTATATCTTAGCTTTTTAATTAGTCCAAAAAATGAAATTTACTGTTGATAAGCACGAAAAGTATATTCTGTTAAAACTAAATGAACCGAAATTAAACTCATTGATATCTCCGCAGCTAAAATCTGAACTGATATTAATGAACACCGAAGGGCAGCGGAATATAATTTTTGATCTGGCACAGATAAAGTTTGCCGATTCTTCCGGTTTGAGCAGCCTTCTGGTTGGTCACCGTTTATGTAAGAATGCAGGAGGGACGTTTATCCTTACCGGGCTAAACGACGCTGTTGCCCGACTGATCACCATTTCGCAATTGGATAACGTGCTTTCCATCGTCCCAAGCCCTGAAGAGGCGATCGACCTTGTTTTTATGGAGGAAATTGAAAAGGAACTGAAAAAGGAAGTAAAATAAACCCCATGATTGTTTGCCAGCAATGAAGTTTGAGGTAACAATACTTGGCAGCAGTTCGGCAACTCCCATATTTAATCGCAACCCATCTTCACAAGCCCTTAACGTAAACGAACGACTTTATTTAATTGATTGCGGCGAAGGCACGCAGCAGCAAATGCTGAAGTTCGACGTCAGGATCAGCCGTATTGATCATATTTTTATCAGCCACCTGCACGGCGATCACTATTTGGGCCTGGTTGGCTTGCTTTCGTCCATGCACCTTAACGGCCGCAGCAAAACGCTTCATCTTTTTTGCCCGCCTTTATTAAAAGATATTATCGACCTGGAACTGCGCTGCTCAGATACTATGTTGCAATTCCCGATAGACTACCGCTTTACCAATCCCGAAGCGCCGGAGGTTATTTTGGAAAACCCGGACGTAACGGTTGAATCAATCCCGCTGGATCACCGAATCCCGTGTACCGGCTTCCTGTTCCGGGAGAAAAAGCGCCTGCGCAAACTGCTTAAAGAACGACTCGCTGAACTAAACATCCCCATTGAATATTTCTCGCCATTAAAAAAGGGTGCCGACTATACTACGCCCGAAGGCAAGATTATAAAAAACGCAGAACTTACCACAGACTCCGCCGTCCCCAAAACGTATGTGTACTGCTCTGATACCCAATTCAACCCCAGGTATTTTAACCAGATCAGCAACGCCACCCTACTTTACCATGAGGCCACTTTTTTACACAATATGCTGGAAAGGGCGCTCGAAACCAATCACACCACAGCATTGCAAGCGGGAGAAGTGGCCGTTGAGACAAACGCTGAAAAACTCCTGATCGGTCATTTTTCTGCCCGTTATAAAACTTTGAACGAACTTTTAGAAGAAGCCCGCGGTGTTTTCCCCGAAACTGAGTTAGCTATAGAAGGAAAAACTTTTATGATAGGCGACTGAACCAATCACCTTGCGGTTGCCTGAAATCCCCTCGTAATTCACTAATTTTGTGCCACCAATTATAACAGATGAATAAGGTAGTTAAGGACGCTGATGCGGCGGTTAGCGATATCCGTGACGGGATGACGCTAATGCTCGGCGGGTTTGGTTTGTGTGGCCTGCCCGAAAATTGCATTGCGGCGCTGGTGCGAAAAGGTGTGAAGGACCTCACCTGCATATCCAACAATGCCGGTGTTGACGATTTTGGTATCGGCCTGATGCTGAAACAACGGCAGGTTAAAAAAATGATCTCCTCCTACGTTGGCGAAAATGCGGAGTTCGAGCGCCAGCTGTTAAGCGGCGAGCTGGAAGTTGAACTGATACCTCAGGGCACCCTGGCAACGCGCTGCATGGCAGCCGGTTATGGCATGCCGGCCATATTTACGCCCGCCGGCATCGGCACTGAAGTAGCCATTGGAAAGGAAGTAAGAAATTTTAAGGGCAAAGACTATTTAATGGAGATGGCTTTTGAAGCTGATTTCGCCATCGTAAAAGCCTGGAAAGGGGATAGCCTGGGTAATCTTATTTATAAGGACACCGCCCGTAATTTTAATGCAGTGATGGCCATGGCCGGGAATGTTACGATTGCTGAAGTGGAGGAACTGGTAGAAGCGGGGGAACTTGATCCCAATTTTATTCATACGCCAGGGATTTATGTGCACAGGATATTCCAGGGGCAAAATTATGAGAAAAGGATAGAGAATCGAACTGTACAAAAACGACAATAATTAAATTTTGTCATTGCGAGCGCAGCGTGGCAACCTCGTCGCCCTGCATTGTGGTAATGCAGTGGCGACGAGGTTGCTTCGTCGTTCCTCCTCGCAATGACAATGTTATATGACACTGTATGCTTACAAAAGAAGATATTGCAAAGCGAATCGCGCGTGAGATCAAGGACGGTTACTACGTAAACCTGGGTATTGGTATTCCAACCCTCGTTGCCAATTACATCCCCGAAAATATGGACGTCATCCTGCAATCTGAAAACGGGTTGCTTGGCATGGGCCCATTCCCATTTGAGGGCGAGGAAGATCCGGACCTTGTGAACGCGGGCAAACAAACCATCACTATGCTGCCGGGCTCGGCGATATTTGATTCGGCGATGAGCTTTGGGATGATCAGGGCGAAAAAAGTTAACCTGACCATTTTGGGTGCGATGGAAGTTTCGGAGAACGGCGATATAGCCAGCTGGAAGATCCCCGGCAAAATGGTAAAGGGCATGGGCGGAGCGATGGACCTGGTAGCATCGGCCGAAAACATCATCGTTGCAATGCAGCACGTGAACAAAGCAGGAGAGTCCAAGCTGCTGCCGAAATGTACCCTGCCGCTGACGGGTATCAATTGTATAAAAAAGATAGTTACGGAACTTGGTGTTTTTGATGTTTTGGCAGAAGGCGGGTTTAGACTATTGGAAAGAGCGCCAGGTGTCTCTGTTGAAGAGATACAAAATGCCACCAAAGGGAAATTGATCATCGAGGAGGAAATACCCGAAATGGTGATTTGATCTGAAAATTTGAAGATTCACGGCGAATGTTCATTTTCAAATCGACAAATCATCAAACCTTCAAATCCAATTTGCTTCGCAATTCAGCAGAAATCTCCTCCGTTACACAAATAATATCCTGCGCCTCGTGCGAGTTATTGGTGATGATCCGGTTGCACTCATCGCGGTAAGGCAGCAAATATTTGTTGTAGGCAGGTGTCACGTGGTTTTCCCATCTGTATAGCACATCATCGTGCGAATAGCCCCGTTCAACCAGGTCGCGTTTTAGCCTGCGGGCAAGGGCGATGTTGTCATCGGCTTCGATAAAAATTTTGAGGTCGAGCAATTCGGCGATCTTTCGGAAATAAAGGATAAACAAGCCTTCAACGAGCATAATGGGAGCGGGTTTTATCTCCAGCATTTTAGGAATAAGGTCGAGGTTGTTAAAGGTGTATTCTTTTTTTAAGATGGTTTCGCCGGCTATCAGTCTCGCCATATCGTCTTCAAAATGTTCGTGGTCGATGGTCGATGGCAAATCAAAATTATACAGTGCGATTTCCTCCTTAGTCATGTTGTGGGCCACGGAGAAGTAATAATCATCCTGCGATACCAAACACACTTCATCAGGCGAAAAATGCTCCAGGAAACACTTCAAAAAAAAAGTTTTCCCCGAGCCGCTTCCACCGGCTATGCCGATAATAAACGGTTTATTCATTCGGGCTGCCGTAGCTGATGTCCACATGGAAGCGCTTGTCCAGTGCGCCTAATGCGTCAGCAACGTTTTTAGTCATCACGATGATCACATCCTTGGTCGACTCATTGTCGGTAAACCGGCCAACAACTTTTGCAAAGGTGGTGCGGTTGGTCATTGGATTGGTGATCTTGATGACCGTGCCGATGGGGGCGGTGCGGTGTAAAACAAGCTTCTTATTTGCATCAAGGCCCGGATCATCCATCCAGGTGGCCACACCTTTTTCATTTTTTTCGAACAAGCCGAACCGGTTAGCATTTAAATGGCGCTCGAGGCTGTCCTTATTAACAATAGCAACGGATATGGAATCGCGTTTGGCAACTGGATTTGGCGTGTTGGGGTTCATCGCTGGCTGGCTTGCTGCCTGGGTTTGTGCCGGTGCGCCGCCTGACTGGATCATCAATACCTGGCCCGGCTGCAGGTTGGTGGACGTTAAATTGTTGAGTTTGGTTAGAACATCAACGGTGGTGTTAAACCGTTTGCTGATACCGTATAACGTTTCACCTGCCGAAACCTTGTATTGAAATGGCGGGGTGGTATTTTGAACGGGTTGTTGCACAGGCGGTTGTGCGGCCTGTTGAACAGGTTGCTGAACCTGAGGCTGTTCCGGTATTTTAACGGGTGGCTTCTCTACAGGTTCATTTGCGTCTTGTTGCACAGGGGCCACTGTTGTATCATCTGATTTATCGGCATCGCGATGTTTGTGTTTTTTCTTTTCACGCTCCGCTTTAGCTTCTTCGGCTAACCTTTCCTTTTTTTGTTTAGCGGTTTCCTTCTTTGGTGCGTCCGCCGTTTCTTTTTTTGGGGACTCAGTCTTTTCCTTTTTAGGTGCTTCCGCCGTTTCCTTTGATTTTGATGAGCCTTTGAACGGCATATTAGTAGGCACGCTGATCACCTTGCCGATAGTTAACGTTGCCTTTTTGCTCCCGTTATATTTCATTATTGCCTCGGGCTTGATGTGGTAGCGTTTGCCGATGGAGTAATAGGTATCGCCTTCCTTTATCTTATATTGAACAACTTTTTTGCCATCGTCGTTCCTTACGCCAACCGAATCAATAACAGGCTTTGCAAAAACCGACGCGGAGAGGAAAAGAAAGAAGGCTGAGGCTAACAGAATTTTAAACTTCATAGTAAATTTTAAATCAATATTTTAAAGCGACAAAATTTTAAGCTCCATACGGTTTTTGATGTAGATGAGACAGTTTTTATAAGTTATGAACGCCTCCGGCTGCATTTTTTGTATACCGGTATTGATAATATCTTCATAAACAAGGCTTGCCTCCTCGTCAAAAACACGCAGTAATTGGATTAACCCGCCACCTTTTAACGCGTGCAAAGATACAATTCTGAAATTATTGTGCTCAAGATAATGCACGCTATTTCCAAAAGGGTGTTGATAACTTAACTGCTGCGGCATATCATCTGCTGCCAATAACTCCGGGTGCATTATGCTTTTGTTTACTTCCTTATGAACAGACGGCTCATAAGCCCGGGTTGTTGCACCGGTATGGATATCCGCCAAAAATAATTTTCGCGGATGGACGCGCGAATCATAAACAATAGGCCCGTTTACCGACAAGTAATCAAAAGTGGACGAGTAATTACTCCATAGTGTTGCGCCTGTTTTCGCTTCAATAGCCATTAGGCCTTTATGTGTGGGGCCGCTTTCATTTTGATAGAAGTGCAACAACAATACACCGTCATAGGCCGTCTCCATACTGGCGAGCCATCGTTCTGGTGTGGGTAACTCTTTGAATAAAATATCCCCGGTAGATAAATCGATAGCGTGGAAGAGGACTTTTTTATCGGTATGGTCGCGCGTCTCGAAAAAAAGCGTGTCGGTTAATTCATCGATCTCCATCCGCCAGATGTCGCCGGTAAATTGCTCGTCTATCAGAAGATTGAGATGCATAGTTTACAAAGGTGGCAATTCTTTGCGAACGGTGTAGCTAATCAATGCCGTTTCGGTCTATTTAGGTGTGAATTGAATTTCGTTGCTCCAAACGATATTGAATTTATCCGATTCCTCGTCATAGCCATCGAGCATGTTGTAATACGGATCTGTATTAATATTCAATCCTATTCTGAAACGTCCCAGTGTTTTGAGATATCTTTTATTGCAAACAAAAGGGACTAAATCCGTATGGGTCGAGTGGGCTGGGACGATTACTTCGGCTGGGACATTTTTTTCGCAAGGCGGCATTGGCACAGTAAAATTTTTATTATCAGTGTGATAAAACTCCTCCCACGAACAACTCATAGAATTGTATTTCAGTGGCTTACTACTGTTATTATGAACTGTAACGGGTATACGGAAAACTTTTTCATTCGCGTAGGCATACTCACCGTTCGCCATCTTCCTGATTTTAGTTTCATTAGCCGTTATAGTGTAAAGTCTTCTTTCGGTTGGCGTTAGCAGATGAAGTTTTGTGCTGGGCAGATTTAATTTTTCTTTTAGTTCCTGTTCTTTACAGTCCGCCTTTGTATAGTAGCTATCGCCATTTTTATTGAATTTCAATGTTATAGTATCAGTCAACATTTCTGGCTGGTGATTTTTGCTATCTTCTATAAAACGACCTGACTGAAAATACCGATAAAACTTCATCCGGACGTTTAACCGGATCATTTCATGTGGCTGCTTCTCAACTAACATCTTTACAGGGATTAGCTGCGACCTGTGCGGTGGTATTGCAATTTGCTCAAATTCACTATTCTTGCACTCCTCATCGGCCAAATGCATATAATTATTATTTGATACCGTAAAAAAATTAGTTGGGTGGCAGTTTGTACCCCAAAATTTCAAAGTATCATTGGAGTAATTGACGATAAAGGCGCGAAGCACCTCATACCTTCGCTCAACGGCACCGCCAAAATCGCCGGAAAAATAGGAGCCGATTATCAATAATCGCGGCGATGGATGTTGTTGCCCGATGTTTTGGCCGCTCGTTGTCGCCAGCCAGGCGCTGACCAACACCACCGACATTAATTTTAATTTACCGCTCATACTTACCGTGCTTACAGCCTAAATTTATAAATTTGGCGGCTGCTATCAAAAAACAGCAAAAACTATTTTTATGAGTAAAGGGGTTGTAAGTAAAGAAGAAGATTATTCGCAATGGTACACCGACCTGGTGATCAAGGCTGACATGGCCGAGTATTCGCCGGTTAAAGGCTGCATGATCATTAAGCCGTACGGCTATTCCATTTGGGAAAAGATGCAGGCCGTGCTGGATGGTATGTTTAAAGAGACCGGGCACAGCAATGCCTATTTCCCCTTATTTATCCCCAAGTCTTTCCTGTCAAAAGAAGCCGCTCATGTGGAAGGCTTTGCAAAAGAGTGCGCAGTAGTTACCCATTACCGCTTAAAAAATGATGGTAATGGCAATATCATTGTGGACCCGGATGCAAAGCTGGAAGAAGAGCTGATCGTCCGGCCTACGTCGGAAACCATCATCTGGAATACTTACCGGGGCTGGATACAATCGTACCGCGACCTGCCCATACTGGTTAACCAATGGGCTAACGTGGTACGCTGGGAAATGCGCACGCGCCTGTTTTTGCGTACCACCGAGTTTTTATGGCAGGAAGGCCACACTGCCCACGCTACCGCCGAAGAAGCGATAGCTGAAACTGAGCAAATGCTGAATGTGTATGCTGATTTTGTGGAAAACTGGTTAGCGCTGCCTGTTATTCGTGGCAAAAAAACACCTAATGAGCGTTTTGCCGGCGCTTTAGACACTTATTGTATAGAAGCCCTAATGCAGGACGGTAAAGCCCTGCAGGCGGGTACCTCGCACTTTTTAGGACAAAATTTCGCGAAAGCGTTCGACGTGAAATTCACCAACCGCGAAAATAAGCTGGATTACGTTTGGGCAACCTCGTGGGGTGTGTCTACGCGGCTGATCGGTGCGCTCATCATGGCGCATTCGGATGATGCCGGGTTGGTGCTGCCACCAAAGCTGGCGCCTGTACAGGTTGTGGTGGTGCCGATCTTTAAACACGAGGAGGAGCTGGCAAATATATCGGCCTATGTTAAAACATTAACAGCCGAATTGAAAGCCAAAGGCATCAGCGTTAAGTTCGATAACCGCGATACGCATCGCCCTGGCGCAAAATTCGCCGAGTGGGAGTTAAAAGGTATCCCGCTGCGGGTAGCGATTGGCAGCCGTGACATGCAAAACGGAACAGTTGAATTGGCCCGCCGCGATACGAAAACGAAAGAAACCGTTGAACAGGCAGGGTTAACAGCGAAGATTGAGGCTTTATTGGTTGATATCCAGCAAAATATATATCAGAAAGCCCTAAACTTTAAAGCCGATAATACCAAAGAGGTAGACAGTTATGACGAATTCAAACGCCTTCTGGATGAAGAGCCCGGTTTCTTGTCGGCGCATTGGGATGGGACGCCTGAGACAGAGCAGTTGATAAAGGACGAAACTAAGGCAACAATACGATGCATACCTTTGAATAATAAACAGGAGGAAGGAGCGTGCATCCGGACGGGGAAGCCTTCGACACAACGCGTTATATTTGCGAGGGCATACTAAACCCACTAACCCCCTAAAGGGGGAAGCATGGCGGCGAGCAATTGGGAAGACGAACGTGTTTAACGATTGAAGAAAATGAAATGGGCAGACGCAAAAAGCCGGGCCTGTGCGATTCCCCTCTTGAGAGGGGTGGAGGGGTGTGTTGACGAACATATTGGCTAACACACCCCCGCCACAACACATCCCGGCGCACCCCCTCTCGAGAGGGGAGTTGTCGCAACCCGAACATTTTCAATTAGTTAATATTCTTGTACGCTCGATTTTAGATCGTTGAATAGGTAGAGAAAGTAAGATCATTAACCAGCAAGTCGCCAAGCGACAAGCACAATTACTCCGCCAGTAGGCGGATGTCATAAATATGAAATTTGCGACCAAGGCGATACATGCCGGGCAAGAACCCGACCCCTCCACCGGGGCGGTGATGACGCCGATCTATCAAACATCAACCTATTGGCAAAAGGCGCCGGGGGATAACCAGGGGTTTGAATATTCGCGTGGTACTAATCCAACCCGCAAAGCTCTTGAGGCCTGTTTGGCGGCGCTGGAGAACGCCAAATTTGGCCTTGCTTTTAGCAGCGGGATGGGAGCAACTGATGCGGTGATGAAACTGCTGCAGCCCGGTGATGAGGTTATTACCGGGAATGATCTTTATGGCGGCTCGTACCGCATTTTTACAAAGATATTTGCGGGCTACGGCATCAAATTTCATTTCCTTGATCTGTCCGATCCGCAGATCGTTGCTAAGTATGCCAATGAAAACACCAAACTGGTTTGGATAGAAACCCCTACTAATCCCACGATGCAGATCGTGGATATTGAAGCCATTGCCAAGATCACTAAAGAAAAGAACCTATTACTGGCGGTGGATAATACTTTCGCGTCGCCATACCTGCAAAACCCGATTGACCTGGGTGCCGATATTGTAATGCATTCGGTAACCAAGTACATTGGCGGCCACAGCGATGTGGTGATGGGCGCTTTGATGCTGAATGATGAAGAATTGTATAAAAAGCTATGGTTCATCTATAACGCCTGCGGTGCTACGCCCGGGCCGATGGACAGCTTTTTGGTGCTTCGCGGTATAAAAACGCTGCACCTGCGCATGAAAGCCCATTGCGAAAATGGCCGTAAAATAGCGGAATACCTGAAAACGCACCCCAAAGTCGATAAAATATACTGGCCGGGCTTTACCGATCACCCCAACCATGCCATCGCCAAAAAGCAAATGCGCGACTTTGGAGGGATGATCTCTATCACCCTAAAAGACGCTGACCTGGCGGAAACGTTTAAAATCGCTTCCTCCTTTAAGGTGTTTACATTGGCGGAATCATTGGGAGGCGTGGAATCGTTGATTAATCATCCGGTTACGATGACGCACGCGTCGATACCTAAAGAGACGAGGGAAGCGGCAGGGGTAGTAGACAACTTGCTAAGATTAAGCATAGGGGTGGAGGATGTGGATGATTTGCTGGAAGATTTGAAACAAGCATTAGGTCAGTAACTTAAATAATTTGTCATTTCGACGAGGTACGAGGAGAAATCTTAAACGGCTTGACATTACCGCTTGCACAGTTCGGATGCATGGCGTACAAGATTTCTCCTCGCACCTCGTCGAAATGACACCAGGATATAATGTAATGATTGAGGACCTGAAGAATTTTTTAGATAGCAAAGTTGCTCAATACAACCGCCCCGAATTTATCGCCAACGACCCCGTTTCCATCCCGCACCTGTTCACCAAAAAGCAGGACATCGAGATCATGGGCCTGTGGGCGGCAGTATTGGCCTGGGGGCAGCGTGTTACCATCATCAATAAATGCCACGAATTAATTAAGCTGATGGACGGTGCACCCTATGATTTTATTATGAATCACCAGGAAACCGACCTTAAAAAGCTGCTGAACTTTAAGCATCGCACTTTTAATGATGTGGATACGCTCTATTTTATCTCGTTTTTCAGGAATCATTACAGCAAACATGACTCGCTGGAATCTGCATTCACGCCGGACAGGTTTGTCATCCTGAGCGACAGCGAAGGAGCTTCGCCGGTCGACATTACCGCCAATGCAAATCCCGCTGAGCCTGTGGAGAATGCATTGAATTATTTCCGTAACTATTTCTTTTCCTTTCCCGATTACCCGCCCCGCACCAAAAAGCACATCTCCTCGCCATCCCAAAAATCAACCTGCAAAAGGTTGAACATGTTCCTGCGCTGGATGGTGCGCAAGGACGATTGCGGCGTTGATTTTGGCATATGGAGCCAGATAAAACCGGCAGACCTTATTATCCCCTGTGATTTGCATGTAGATAGAGTTAGCCGCAAGCTGGGCCTCATCAATCGTAAACAAACCGACTGGCAAACAGCGATTGAACTGACTGAACGATTGAGGGAATTTGACCCGATTGATCCGATTAAATATGATTTTGCGCTGTTTGCGTTGGGGATTGAGGAAAAATTTTGACCGCTGATAAAGCGATTATGATGATTTCATTGACTAGTTCAATCGGTGAAATCACTTTAAAAAATCGGTGAAATCAAAAAAACAAAAAACTTACTTATTGCTCTTCCTTAAAATAAACCTTATAATAATTCATGTGCTTACCTTCATCAAAGCCTTTTTCAATCAGTTCCTTGTTGCCGTGGATATAGATATGAAAATTCTTATCCAGCTTTAAAACGCTTTTATAAACCCGGCTTTGCTTTTTTACGGCATTGTCGGATATTTCAAAGGTATCGGCAATGGGGCTGTCAAATTCCTGCTCGTACTGGCTTTTAAAGGTTTTGAACGATTCGATGGCTTTTGGGCTACCGATCACTTCGCCGGTAAACTCATCCATATCAAAAGTGTCTTTTTCTTTAAAATACTTCATGCTGCGGTTCAGCAGGTCAATCTTGTCGGCTTTGCTCATATCAAACTCGTCGTCCAGCTTTTGGGTGACGAAGTTTTTGTAGATGCCCAGCGTGTTGCTGGTTTGGTTAAAGCTGTCGTTGCGGATCTTTAGTTGTAAAAAGTAATCTTTCCAATATAGCGCCGCTTCCCGGCTGCCGTTTGTTTTGTCGACCACCACTACTTTATAGCCGTTTTCCTTTTCGGCGTTAAAGATCAACACGCCTTTATCAAGTTTATTGATATTAATGGCGTTTTGTTCGTATCCTACCAGAAAGTCCTCGTTTTTTAGATATACCTTTAAATAAGTCTCTTTGGTTTCCGATTTAAAAATGCCGACTGCATCTAACTCTTCCCCTTCGATTTGTAAATTACTAAAGTAAACAACGTATAATTCCCCCGATTTTATCTTCGGATGACTGGACACTTCGTAAAGGTGACGCGCAAATTCTTTACTGTTTTCATAAAAGACATCAGGATTGTTAAATATTTCGGTTACAAAGTGGTACGCCTCGTTTAGTTCCAAATCATGATTCGCGTGATAAAATCTATAAACCTCATTCTCTTTTTCAAATGGAAATAAAAAGTATCTCATCAAAATTTCTCTAACAATTCCGTCAGAAATATCCAAAAGGCTTTTTGAAAGGTGAAGTGTGTCGTCGGTTGATTTATTACCAACGTAATGGATGGCAACGTTACTTATGTTGCAATTAGCGTAATTAATCATAATCTATGTTTGTCCCCCATAACAGTGCTATTTGTTGTAAATCTCTTTTGTCAAAATCATTTTGCCAATTGTCCTCTATAGAAAAATAATATTTTTCAAGAGCATACCAAATTACGAACACTTCTGGTTGAGTAAGAATTGGTATTTCAAAATAGCGTTTTTTATTTTCTTGAAATATTCTGCGAATTTTTACCACATTTGATGCGATAAAGCCCTCTATTTCGTTTGTTATTGTGTTAATTTCCTGCTCGTTAAAATATTTTAACAATATTCTCAAGGTGTAAAGGGATGTTTCTCTGTCGTAATCCACTTGTGCAAATCTGTAAATTTTACTTTCAAGTTTTCGTATCAAAGTATAGACCTTGTTATCTGGTAGTTCTAACAAAGTTTTATTAACAGAAGAAAACTCATCATCAGCTATCTCATAAAGAGATAATAGCCGGTATATTTTCCTTTTTAGTACCGGCGAAATATCAGCCTCCTGTTTGTATACCAAAGAATGAGCGGCATTTGACCACGCATGTTGATTAAGAGTACGAACTTGAAGTTCAAATACTAAATCCTTATATTTCTTATGCTTTGAAAAGTATAGAAGAGAGTCCTTTATCGACAAATCGTAATGATTTGATATGTAATCTAGCTTGTCGTAATTAAGTTCATTTTGTTTGTATTCAGCTTTTACTACCAAAAAGTTATTTTTAATAAAAGAGTCTACTTTATTCATATCTTCCTGAAAAAGGCAGATTACCCGAAGACCCAATTTGTCATTTAATGAGAAGTAGTTATATTCTTTTTCACGTTGTTTCTTTTTTATTTTCTTTATAATGCTTAATAGATCCTTTGTCCTAAATGAAATTTCAGGTAAAATTTCAAATTCTGTAATATTATTTTTTATATATGAGTAAACTAAAAACCCGAGTTCTTTAAATTTTGGTTCGTCGGTCTGCCAAGCGTCCGCTATTTCTTGAATTGTTTCCGACATTAGTTCACACGTTTAATTTTAGATGTGATCTCAGCCCTTGTTTGCCCGTTGTCTAATTTATCGAGTTTAACTTTGTTTGCAAACGTTCCTTTATTTCCGATCAATGATATATCGTTTTCGAAAATGATAGTTATCTTTTTGACTTGGTTATCTATTTGCGACAGATCCTTTTGAAACGAATTGTATTTGAAATGCTTGCTTTCTAAGAACGCCTTGTATTCATTTCTATGATCAGTGCTCGTTAAATAGTCGTCTCCAAACTCTTTAGGACTAAGAGTTTGACTGTTTTTTTGAACATAAGAATTTAAATCTTGTAAATATTTTGTTCTCAAGATATCATCTTTTTGAAGATCAATAAATGATCTTGTAAGATTATAGAATCTCTTGGTTGTAAATTTAGGATCTTCATAGGCGACACAACCCAGGAACTTTTCAATAAACCAGGTTTGAACTTCTTTTTTCGCTTTAATATTTATTTGAAAATCCATCAAAATACCATCGAACTTTGACTTAAAATCCGATCTTGAAAAAAACATGGCAACCTTAAAAATTCTTGTTTTTTGCGTTAACATCAAATCTTTTACTTCCTCAATTGAATAAGATTTAGTGGCTGGATTTAATTTTAACTGTGCCCCTTGATCCATTTCTAGTTTTAGAACAAAAAATCCGTTACTGTCATTTATTTTTCCGTAAATCACAACTAAAATACCGGCAGCATTTGATCCAACTTGTATTTCAAATAAATGCTTGGCGAGTAGTTTAGATTGTTCTATGACTGTCGATCCATTCGACAATAATGTATTTGCCACGATATAAGAGATCGGCGATGCGCTATTATCATCGAAGCAGATTTTTAGGGCTTTATCACTTCCAAGGGCTTGAATAATTTTGTCCTTAAAAAACAACTTTAAACCATCGCTTAAACTACTTTCCTCGTCACTGTAATTTGGCTGAATGGACAAATCATTTTTTGCATGTTTAGGAACGTCATGAACTATGATTCGTTCTATTGAAATAGAAGATAAGTCAATTTTTTTTGTCATTGGATTTTAAGGTTAAAGTAAGTTCTAAGCTATGTTAAAAATTTAATATTCCAAAACGAATATTATCCTCTTTCACATTGACAACTGTATAACAAAATTTGGTTGACAAATTGTAATTCGTTGCAAAAATGAGCCCCTAATAAATTCTGTTGGGATTTTTCTTATGTATTTATTTCTTATTAAACGCCGGCAAAATATATTTTTTGATCAACTCATCCGCCGGCGAATGTGAGTTATAGTTTCCACCTGTAGTCACCACAACCAATTGCTGCTGCCTGAAAATGTATATTTTTTGCCCGCCATTGCCTTGTGCGGCTGCGCCGTAGTATCGTGTACCGTCTGCATCCAGGTATTTCAGCCACCACAGGTAACCATAATCTACATTCTGCACGACAGAATGCTTGCTGGTTGATGTTGCAACCCATTCGGAAGGAACCAACTGCTTGTTTTGCCATAGGCCGTTATCCAGTATCAGCTTACCGAATTTCGCCATATCCCTCGGCCGCAGGTAAACCTGGCAAAAATCCTCGGCCTCGCTTTGGTCGGTTTTGAAGTGCCACCTGAAATTAGTGATACCCATGGGTCCGAACAGATTTTTCACCGCATAATCACGCAGCGGCATTCCCGATGTTTTTTCGATGATCCTGCCCACGGTGATCGGGTTGCCGGATGCATAGCGCCCCTTGGTGCCGGGCGTATCCAGCATGGGTTGGTCAAATGTGTATTTTACCCAGTTGCTGGTATAGCCCATGGCGGTTTCGTTGCCCACCGCCTTGTCATAAGCCTCATCATAATTGAGCCCGCTTTGGTTGCTCAGCAAGTCGCCAATGGTGATCTGATGCTTTAGGGGCGAATCATTTTCCGGATGAATTTCAGGGAAGTATGGCAGCACCTTTTCATTCACACCTTTAATGATGCCCTGGTGTATGGCAATCCCTGTAAGCGCCGAAATAATGCTTTTTGTTGCGGACCGTTCTTCCTGCACACTGTCGATATTAAATTCGTAAAAGTATTCTTCAAAAACCAGCTTGCCTTTGTCTAATATCAGCACGCTGTGCACATTTGGATAATCGCCGGCCACAATTTTATGCATCATGGTTGCTAACAAGGCAGTATCCAAAACAGTTTTGCTGATGTCCTCTACCGGTAAGCCATCATGCCGGTCGGCGGGTATTTTATAATGATACTGATAATTTTTAGGGTCGGAGACAATCCGCGGGTACCACATTTCCCTTGGCAGTACTACGTTTTTGGTGATCAGTTTGAAGGTATCTTTCTCCAATGTATAGCCGATAACCATACCTTTTTTGTCGCGAAAAAAACCGGCGCGCCGATGGCCGCCATCATAAAAAACATCCTTATCGCCGGGTTTCAGGGTATAATGGCTTTGGTTCAGAATGGCAATCAGCACCTTGCCGCCTGCCGGGGCCGCCATTTTTATGGTCGCGTGGTTGGAGTATTGGTAAATACCCTCATAATCTTTTAGTTGGGCATAGGAAAGCGTATCTGGCTTTTGCGCAAATGCATTTGCAGCGGTAAATGTCAGCAGTGCTAGAAAAATGTTTTTCATAGAATTTTGTGGAAGATTGGCTCAATGTAACAAAAAACCATCAGAGCGGTGGTTTTTCCGTTACTTTTCCGATGCGCGGGTCGCCGTGGGTTATCAGTTCACAAACCTTTATGGCATCGCTTTCAAAATCTTCCGCATCATCTTTCAGCAGCAGCCAATTGCTGTGCCGGTCATTATCATCCAGGAAAAAGGCGCCAAGTGCGGGTACGTCATTTTTCAGGCTTTCATGATGTGCCCTGCTGGTAGCAATCCATAGGCCGTTCCATTCAGGCTCCTTTTGGCTTTTGCGCAGGATCATCAATATCCTTTTGCCTAAATAGATATAATGCATGCCGAACATCTTTTTTATGGTTATGCCAGCCGGCAGGTAATCAAACACAAAATCAAATGGAGCAGATTGAGCCATAATTTACACCGAAGTTAGTTGTTTTGGTTCATAGTTCATGGTGGTTTTAGTACATGGTTCATGGTTCATGGTTCATAGCCGGATAGGAAAACATTAGCAATAAATGTCGAACTTTACAGCCTCCCGGTTCATCTTAAAAGTTGCCAGCAACGCAGCTACCATGAACCATGAACTATGAACTATGAACTATGAACCAAACGGACACTATCGTCGCATTAGCCACTCCAGCCGGAATTGGCGCCATTGGAATTATCCGGTTATCAGGACCTGACGCGATCGCTATTGCCAACAGTGCGTTTAAGGGCAAGGACCTGACCAAACAAGCATCACATACCATCCATTTTGGGCACATAGTCGACAGTGATGCCGTTTTGGACGAGGTGCTGGCATCATTATTCGTCGCACCGCGATCATACACCGGCGAAAACGTGGTGGAAATATCCTGCCATGGCTCGGCTTATATCCTGGAGTCGGTGATCAAATTACTGATGAAAAAAGGCGCCCGTGCGGCAAAGCCGGGAGAGTTTACATTGCGGGCGTTTTTAAACGGACAACTCGATCTTTCACAAGCTGAAGCGGTGGCCGACCTGATCGCATCGAATTCCAAAGCTTCGCAACAAGTAGCCATTCAGCAGCTTCGCGGGGGATTTAGCAGCCAGTTGCAAGCCCTGCGGGAGCAACTTGTCCAATTTGCCTCACTGATTGAACTGGAACTGGATTTTGCCGAAGAAGATGTGGAGTTTGCTAATCGCGATCAATTGAAAATGCTGATCCTGCAGATCAATGGTGTTATTGGGGGACTTATCCGCTCGTTCGAGCTTGGCAATGCCATTAAACAGGGCGTTAACACGGTAATCGCCGGGAGGCCCAACGCAGGCAAGTCAACCTTATTAAATGCGCTGCTGAACGAGGAAAGGGCCATTGTAAGCCATATTCCCGGCACTACACGCGATACTATAGAAGAAGTGCTCAACATAAACGGAATCAGCTTCAGGCTGATCGATACCGCAGGCATCCGCGAAGCAACTGATGCCATCGAAAAAATAGGGGTGGAGCGCACGATGGAGAAGATCAGCCAGTCTGCCCTGCTGGTTTATATTTTTGATGCCGCCGCAACCAGGCCCGACGAACTAAAACAGGATATTGAAAGTTTGCAAAAACCCGGCGTCAAGATGCTGATTGTTGCCAATAAGATTGATTTGGTGGATGAAATAAAATCAAATCTTTCGGACTTTCGGACTTTCGGACTTTCGAACTACATTTCCATATCTGCAAAAGAAAAAATCAACATCGAGGAACTTAAACAGCATATCTATAATGCTGCCATAAAGGAAAAACTGACCGGGGAGGAAATGCTGGTGACCAATATCCGCCACCTGGAGGCGCTGCAAAAAACTGAAGAAGCCCTGGGCCGGGTGTTAAGCGGAATGGATACGATTACTTCCGATTTCCTTGCAATGGACATTAAACAGGCACTGCATTACCTGGGCGAAATTACCGGCGCAGTGACGACGGACGACCTGCTGGAAAATATCTTCAGTAAGTTTTGTATCGGCAAATAGTTATAGGCCTTTTTACTTAACCAGCGGCATCAGGCCAATCCTTCATTCAATTCATGATTTATAAACAATTATTATTATTTCATGTTGTTAATTGGTAATAATATTTATTGTTTGTAAATTTATTATACCAATTCACCTAAGTGTAAAGTCATGAAAACTAAGTCTACGGGCATATATTTGCCCTTGCTTGGTGCATTTTTTACAGACAGGTAACCAAAACCCGCCCTTCACCACTCTGTCAAATCCAATCGTTCTATTTTTTTTATAATAAAATTTAACTGATATGAAACGGATATTATTTAGCACGGCATTATTGAGTTGCCTGCTTATAGGATGCAAAAAAAACAAAAATATGTCGATGACGGGTGTTTACAAACTGGAAAAACAATGGATAAGCGGAGGAGGAAATGATTCAGTTTATAAGAAGACCCAAATTAAAATATATACTGCCCACCAATTTATTTATGCCGGGATGACAGCCGATTCGGCTGTAAGCTTTGGAGTTGGAAATTACAAACGCGATACCGGGATTCGCATTGTCGAAAATGAATTTTACAGCAGCTACCGGCTGGACACTTCAAGGTCCTTTAAGGTCGACATCAGGTCGACCGATACAGGGTTCACGCAAAAGATTCCGGCCATTGCCACGATCAAAGGTATAAAGTACGATCTGATGGAAGCCTACGCAAAGATGCCATCGGGCGATACAACCAAACTCGATGGTTTGTGGAAAATGACTAAAAGCTATGCCGTGAACGGGAAAGACACCGTGAAAAAAGAGGTGACCCAATATAAAATTTTCCAGGGCGGAAATTTCCTTTTTGCGGGCAGGTACCTGGTTGACAAAGCTGTAAATAAATTCAAAAATAATTTTGGATATGGATCTTTTAGCCTGAATAACGGCGACCTTGTTGAAGAAAACACTATTGCAAGCGATGTTTCCGCGTTGAATCATAAATTCAATATCAAAATTACGTTTAGCGGCAACAACAAGTATACCCAAGTGATCGGCGATGCAAAAACTAGTCAGCAGTCGATAGAAACATACGTGAGGGTAGAATAACCTAGTTGACGGTGCGCATTCCCGGCTGCTGTAGGCAGAGGCCCGATCAGAGCCCGCAATAATCAATCGTGTTCAACACCCACGTCGACAGCGGATTTAGTATGTGCGGCAGCCTCGAATGTGTCGCTGATAAATGCCGATGTCAAAACTCATACCGTCTTCTTTAGAAAGGTCTACGCCATTAATTATTTTTCATCTTTTCGGCTCGTTGACAAATCCCGGGCATAAGACGCCTATGGGATAAAATGGCTATTTTGATTATTTTCGTTAATTCCTCAAGGTTTCTGCCTTATTTTTAAGCAATCAACGCTTGCTTAAATCGCCATAAATAAAAGTCGCCCAATTGCGACGACGGTGAAAGGCACCGGTTTAAAAATCATAAGGCATGAAAACGCGATACATTTTATCAATAGGAATTGGCATCATAATGCAAAACCAGGCGACCGCCCAACAGGGTTTCCCGGTAACCGATCAGCAGCCTGTCAACATTGAAGGGCTCAGCTGTGGTTATAAAATTAAATCACTTGAAACAAAGACCGTTGGTGATAAAGGCGATTTCAGTCGCTATTCAATCAGCTTTTTTGTTAAAAATATTTCTCCGCAGCCCAGGGTTTTACCTTTCAGATCTGGTACAAATGGCATGAATGGTGTGGCAGACAATCTTGTTCAGTTTAATTGCCTTAACGCTACAGGTGCGCGGCTGACCAGTAAATACGCTGTAATTAAGGCGCCTCCATATAATGTTTACCGGAATGGCGGCTTTGTAAAAATGGGTTACGGTGTAATGCCTGGCCAAACTGTTACGGTAGACGAAATTATGATAGTGCCGCTAAATGAACAATTGAATATGCAGGTTTTTTATATAGGGTACAGTCAGCGGCTAGTCCCGCTAACCGCCGGAATGGCGGGGCCTCCGCCCGGGCCTGAACCGGCGGCAATAGCCAATCAACCGCCGATGGTATTTAGTCCCGACAACTTTTACCAGATCAGAAATAGTTACTACAATACTTTTGTAAATATCCAAACCGGCGTAATCAATAGTTCAACGATACAAAATGGTTGGTTTAGCGCCCAGTGGCAGATTATTCCTGTGCCCGGATCGAATTACGTCAAGATAAAAAACCGTTGGAAGGGGAATTTTATTGATACCGAGCGTGGATACATCACAATGGCGCCCGCCGGAGAGTCGCCCGGCACAATGTGGGTGCTTGAGTCTCTTGCGGGGAATCAATTTCACATAAAAAATGTCCAGTCGGGACACTATTTAAGCATCATTTCCAACCAGATCAAGCTTACGCCCGGGTTCGCCAACCCAGGCGCCGGCTGGATAATCCAGTAATCAGTAACAGGGTGACGCCATAGTTCAGTTCGCTTTCGGCGGGGCGGGGATGTCCTTTCCGCCGGCAGGCGCAGGAGGCGCCACTATTTGCTTATAATAAATCCCCTTGTCGTTTTTAAGACTATCCATTTTTACCGGCGTTGCCGCTTTGAGTTGCTGTAGCGCCAGCGCAGTTTTTTTCCAGTCGCCTGGGTATTTTGCTGCAAACTGAGCGGTATCGGCCTTGTTGTAAAACGTTAGTATATTTTGTTGTAAAGGGGCGGTAAGATGGACAAATTTATCTGCACTGAGTTTACCAAGCAGGTCATCATAGGTTTTATCGGTGAGCTCGTATTCGCCGGGCGAAATCGGTTTCCCCGTATCGTAATCAATATCCTGCAAATTGAGTTTATGGGCCTGCAGTTGTGCAATAGCTTCGTGGTAATGCACCAAAGTGCTGTCAAAGCTGGCAATAAATTTTTTCTCGCCATCCGGGCCAACACTTTGAAATCGCAGCGCCTTAAATGGCCCGATCTTTGGAACGATTTTTATGATGAAGGCTACAATAACCTCCTTTAATTTTGGCTTTTCCCTGGACGAACCAAATTCCTTGTAATAAGCTTTTCTTTTCATCCGATAGTGAAATTTACGCTCATTTATGCTGGGATTTAACTTTTTGATGTCATTTTTTTTCAATTCCCATGCGCTGTGCGTTACAGTGGGGAACAAGCTTTTAACTGCCCATCTGAACGTAGAAACGGCCAGGTCAAGGTTGCTGAATACGTCGTTGATATCCTCGCCATAGGTTTTCAGAAAAGCCCTTTCCAGCAATGGCTTCGATACCTGGAAACCAATAAAATCGTGATACGTGGTGGATGCGTAATTTCCCCTGGCAATCTCCAGCACATCAAAGGATAACTCTACCCTGCTGTGCGATGTATGGTCTTCGGCGTAGGTGACCACCCTGCCGAATTTTTGTTCCATCTTTGGATAAACCTCGGGTACGGTTAGATTTGTTGCAAGAGAGTGTCCATACTTGTCGGCATAATAATGGCATAACGAACCTACCGCGAAAGCATATTCGTCGACGTTTTGCGATTCTTCAAGCAGATTTTCCACAAAATCTCCGCTTCGGACATAGTGGGCCAGGTTAGTAAAATAGACACTGCCGAATGGATAGTATCCCATATCAGCCAGTAAGCTGCCGCCATACGCGTACGCATGCGCTTCTTTGAGCTGATCATCCGTTACTGAAGGGTATTTTAATTTTAGCAGGGGTTTAATGTATTTGTCCCAGCTTGCATCGATCAGCGCCTCGTGTGTGAGAACGGAATATGCATTAGCTTTATAACTGCACAGCAATAGCAATATAACGACGAGCAGATGCTTGCCCTTTAATTTAGACATGGTGATGGTTGACATAGCAAGATTAAAGGTTAAGGAATAAAAGCAGAAAATGTTTTGGTATCCGTGTTAATTACTTTCATTTTCCCCGGAAATCGAGCAAGAACTGACGGCTCAAAAAAAAAATCCGCCAGGCAGCTTGCCGGGCGGATAAAAAAAAGCGATGAATAAATCAGAAAAAATGCAGTACCGGTATGGATTGTCGTTTAAACGCTAACTTTGCGCTACTCTAAGTTCAGTCTCAAATGCGTGCGGGTTATGACCACGAAATATTGTAAACGGTGCCGCTGTTTAAAACAAGCTTAGCTGTTTTATTACCCAGGAACGTAAGTGTGCCACCATAGGTCCAGCTGTTGCCAGAAGTAGAAGTGACTTTTACGGAAACGGTAGCCGAACCGGAGACGATCTCCTTTGTCGTCTTATCGTAAACAATATTTGAGGATGTTATTGATAAAGCATGATCAAAGGTGTTTTTGTTCCCGATTTTGGATGTAGTCGTTCCGGTACGTGTATAGTTGGAGTTAAAGGTGAACTGCGATGCTGTTGATCCCAACCCTGATAAAACCAGGCCCCCTGCGCTTTTAAATGAAGACGATTGAACGAAGCCATTGTATGTACCCTGACCACTGAAATTAAGCGTAAAGGTGCTTGGCACGGAGCAGTCCAGCTTATAAGCCCAGGTTAAGGAATAGGTGAATGACGGAACACCGGAAGATAGGCTGGAATAAGCTACGGTTGAATCCTTTTGCGTACCGCAAGGAATGTTGTAGCTATCGGTCGTGAGGTGATTATTCACCGAGTGGACAGTTCCGCCGGTGACCGTGCCATTGGCGAAAAGCGTAGCTGAACTGTTTACCTGGCTCACCAAACCGCCTGTGGAAGGACTTACAGCATCTACGGTAACCTGCGCGGCATCTGATTCGGTGATCGTAACTGTGGACGCGCTGTTTTTGTGGCACGACGTGAGTATCATAACGGAGGCTCCCGCCATAACAAGAGCGAAAAGAACTTTAGAGGGTTTAATTTTGTTCATGATTTGTTTTTTTGATGTGTTAATATAATAAGTTTGTTACACAGTTAAACGGATGCCAGCGTGGATGGTTTAATCGGTCGACCATGAAACGACAAAAAAAAATGCTAAATCAGCCTTAAGTTTCATTTTTCGTTTTAAAAAGGCTATCGGGCCGTTAAAAGACCAATATTTCGGTGCGATAGCTCATAATGCCTGTAGCCGGGGTTATCCGGCTTTTGGTTTTGTCCGTCGGATGGTACTGAAATAAAAACGATTCGGTTTAGGCGATGTAAACGGGACGATGAATGTTTTCAGCGAGGGGAAATAAAAAAGGTGGCCCCTAAAAAAGGCCACCTTCTAAAAATATATGATGAGATATTAATTACTGGTTGCTTTGTGGCTCGTCAGACGGCGTACCCACAATTTTATACACTTTATTTCCTTTCACGTCCACAGTTTCCTGGTAGTAGTAATCATCAGGAGACACATAAAAAGTTTCGCCGTTCATCCTGATCTTTCGGGTATCCTGTGGAAGCTGATCATAAATGTCGCCGATCTGTGGTTGTGGTGCATTATTTACCTCGCCCTGGTTCTGCATAGGGGCAGGGGCGTTGTTATAAGCCCCGTCATTACCCTCGGGGGCCTGGCCACCGGCACTGCTATCGGTATTTAACTGCCCGTCCTTACCTGCAATAACATAAGCTTGGGTGCCATCGTCTTTAGTAACAGGCTGATAATAAACACCATTTAATTCGTAGTATTGCTCGCCATTTATAGTTATGGGCTGCGCTCCTTTCGGCAACTGGCCAATTTCGGCGCCGAGCGGCGGCTCAACTACTGTATATTGGTCGTTTTCCTGCTGATAGTAAAAACCATCGCTATAGTAGTAAGCAGCATCGTTCCAGTAGAAAGGATAGTAGCCGTAAGGCAAAACTCCTATACTGAAGCCAACACGCGGCCAATATAAGCTGGCGTAAAAGCCGCCGTTCCACCACCAGCCGCCGTGGTAGCCCCACCAGCCGCGACCGCCCCAATAACGCGGGCCATAGTAATAACCCCAACCGTAGCCGCGGTTGTATCCATAAGCACCGGGGTGCCAGCCATAGCCACGATAGCCGTAGGCACGACCGCCCCAACCACGGGCGCCGTAATTGCCACGATAGGCATTTACACCACCCCTGTAGCCATTGCCACGATAGGCATTTACACCACCCCTGTAGCCATTGCTACGATAGGCATTTACACCACCCCTGTAGCCATTGCTACGATAGGCATTATTGCCACGATAAGCGTTATTACCACGGTACGCATTGAAGTTGCCACGATTGACATTTGCATTGCCGCGGTAACCATTTATATTACCCCGTTGCGGCGCAACGCCTGCACGCTGATAGCCTCCCCGTTGGGGAGCTGAATAAGCGCGTGAACCGCCGCCGTTATAAGCACGGGCACCCCCGCCAAAGCCTGCACGGCCACCGCCGCCAAAACTGGCATGACCACCACCGCCAAAATGGCCGCCGCCGCCGCCGCCATGGCCACCGCCGCCGCCATGATTGCGCTGAGCACTGGCCGGAAGGGCTAAAAACAGACAAACCAGTCCGCTTAAGCCAATTGATAACAAATATTTGAAATACCTTTTCATAATTTTATATTTTATCCTTTTTTAACTTTATTGAATAGACTATTTTCAACGTAAAGGTTTAATAGAGGCTGATTATTTTAATTATACTTGCACCGGTATGACATTTAAAACCACTATTTTTCTCACGATATAATTTATGATAAACGATACTCATGCGCTGAATCAGGTAGCCGAATTTCACCACACTTTTAAACATCCAATACTCCAGCATCCCTCCATTCCCTCAAGGGAACGGTGTGAACTACGTATTTCGCTGTTGGCCGAGGAACTCAAAGAACTGCAACAGGCAGTCGACGATAACAACCTGGTTGAAGTGGCCGATGCATTGTGCGACTTACAATATGTACTTGCCGGCGCTATTTTAGAGTTCGGACTCGGCGAGAAATTCAAAGAACTATTTGACGAAGTTCACCGCTCAAATATGAGCAAAGCCTGCAAAACGGTGGAAGAAGCAAACCTCACCATTGATCATTACAAAAATACTGCCAATACAGAATCATACCATAACGAGGCGGACGGCCTGTTTTTGGTATACCGGACAACTGACAATAAGACGCTAAAATCAGTAAATTACTCACCGGCTGACCTCGCCGCTATATTGAATAAATAGGCAGTAGAGGATTGGTTGTGCTTACATGTTGCAAACGCAGCGAGCGCTTTAAACCCTACACACGCAGGAATGTTTTCTTATTGTACAGGTAGTACAGGAACAGCCATTTGATCAGCACCAGTGTTATAGCAAGTACCACGGCATTATATGGATTGCCCAGCAGTTGCCCCAGCCACCCGAAGAAAGCCTGGTTAGTGAAACGCCAGCCGATGAAATGACCCGACATGTAGATGAGGATAGAGTTCATCCCGATGACACGGAAGAAAAGCGTCCATTTTTTGAAGCCAAGCACATCGACAACGTAGTAAAACAGGGACATCAGCAACAAGCTGATACCACCAACCAGCAGTACAAACGAGCTTGACCACAGATTTTTATTGATAGGAAAGTCCAAGTTCCAAAGAAGCGATAGTACAATAAACACCACCCCGACAATTGCCATAAGCAGCGTCTTTTCTAGCTGCGTCCGTTTTTTATTTTTTAGGAGTGTTCCGGTTAGAATGCCCAAAATACCGGTGCTGATTGCCGGTATGGTGCTGAAAAAACCCTCCGGATCGTGCATATTGATATGTGTGCCGGGGTAGGAGACGTAAAGATGCCCCGGAAGCACGGTGCGGTCCACCCAGGACGCGAAATTACCTTCGGGTGTCAGGTCTCCGGGATGAAAGCCAGGCGCCGAAGTGAATTTTAGCAGAACATAATAGCCGATGATAAAAATCCAAAACCATATCATCTGAGCTATCTCAGAAGCATAGAGGTAAATAATGTTGGCGAACATATAAGCGATACCTATACGGCCCAGCACGCTCGGGAACCTGATATCGGCAATCGGCTGTATTTTAAGTCCGTTGTTGGCAATTAAACCCAGTAAAACCAATATGAGCGACCTTTTTATGACGCGCCACAGCAATTGTGTCCTGGTTTTGCCTTTTTCAAGCTCCCGGCCAACTGAAAAAGGCGTGGAAACACCGGCCATGAACAGGAACAGCGGGAAGATCATGTCGTAAGCATGGAAGCCGTTCCATAGCGGATGTTCAAATTGATTAGCTATAGTATTCCAAAATGGCGATTTGGTGGCATCCCTCAGCGCATAAAGAATGGCGTCGGCGCCCATGATCCAAAACATATCAAACCCGCGCAGGGCATCAAGGGAATATAACCGGGTGGAGGTGACATCGAAATCATCTGCGTATGCTGTCGAAATTTTGGCCATAACTTTAATTGAAAGTTTTTAATTGATTAGGGAAAGGTAAACCTTTTTAAATAAATTTACAAAGTTCGCGAAGCGACGGTAATTAATTAAGCGGCGGCTTTATCTGTTTGATAACTTTATCCTGTAGCCCCGCCATAAATATCACCATACAAGTTGCGCCGATAACGGCGAAAAGCATATCCGACTGTGTATCCCAAACATCACCCTGCGTACCCAGGAATGAATCGCCCGATGCGCCGGACGACACCGAAACCAACCATTCCAGCAATTCGTACAGCAGGCTGATCAGGCCGCAAACGGCAATGGTTAAAAATGGTATCCATCCATGCTTTTTGATAACCTCCTGCCGGATAAAGATTTCGCGGGTGATCATCGCAGGCACAAAGCCCTGCATAAAATGCCCCAGTTTGTCATAGTTGTTCCGGCTTTGGTGAAGAACATCTTTTACCCAGTTAAATGCCGGCACGAGCGCGTAAGTATAATGCCCGCCAATAAACAGCACATAGCAATGCAGCAATATAAATATATAAGTTAAGTAACTAAACCTGAACTTTTTAAAGGTGAACAGCAGGATAAAGAACCCGATAATGGCCGGAAAAACTTCTAATATCCAGGTAAAATAATCGTGCGGGTTTATGGCCGAAACAACAAGGCCGGCGGTAAAAAGGAAGACTAACAGCGCATACTTTCTCATCCCGTAAGGTAACAAAAAAATATGCGCTTGTTAATAATAAAAAATATGCCTATTCGCCCCGTTTCAGGCCGAATTTTTCGATCTTACTATATAAGTGGCTACGCTGGATGTCGATGTCGTCCGCGGTTTTGGAGACGTTCCAGTTGTTTTTTTCCAGCTTAAATTTGATGTATTCCCGCTCGGCAAAGTCCTTGTATTCCTGAAAATTGGTAAATTTTTCGTAGTCTGTTTGCGGTGCGGGATGGCCGTTGGTGGCTGCCACGGGCGCTGACGGATTGGCAAATGCCCTCACATCACTGTCGGTAATTACTTTATCGCTCAAAATAATCAAACGTTCAACCATATTCCTCAGCTCCCGGATATTACCCGTCCACGGTAGTGCTTTTAATGCCTCCAGGGCGGCATCCGAGATCTTTTTAACCGGCATGCCGTAATCGCCGCATATTTCTTCTAAAAATGTCTGGGTAAGCAGGGGGATATCGTCGCGGCGGTCGGTCAGCGGCGGCACATGGATCAAAATAACACTGATACGGTGGTACAGGTCGAGTCGGAAGTTGCCCGCGTCTATCTCCTTCAGCAAGTCTTTATTTGTTGCGGCTACCACTCGTACATCCACCTCTATTTCCTTCTCGCCGCCAACGCGGGTGATCTTATTTTCCTGCAGGGCCCGCAGCACTTTAGCCTGGGTAGACGCGCTCATGTCACCAATCTCATCCAAAAACAGCGTACCACCACTGGCCGACTCAAATTTTCCGATCCTTTGTTTAATAGCGGAGGTAAAGGACCCCTTTTCGTGCCCGAATAATTCGCTCTCGATCAATTCGGCAGGAATGGCGGCACAATTTACTTCTATCAGCGGCGCGCTTGCGCGGTTTGATTTTTCGTGAAGCCACCTGGCAACCAATTCCTTACCGCTGCCGTTGGCACCGGTGATCAATACACGGGCATCGGTTGGGGCTACGCGGTCAATCGTCTCCTTTATCTTTATGATAGACTGCGACTCGCCCAGCATATCCCTCACTTTGGCAACGCGGCGCTTTAACACCCTGGTTTCGGTAACAAGGCTACCTTTGTCCAGCGCATTGCGAACGGTGATCAGCAGCCTGTTCAGGTCGGGCGGTTTGGACACGAAGTCGAAAGCGCCTTTCTTGCTCGCCTCAACCGCGGTTTCGATGTTGCCGTGGCCGGATATCATGATAAAGGGCAGATCAGGCTTCAAAGCCAGACCCTCGCTCAATACCTCCATGCCGTCCATACGGTTCATTTTGATATCGCACAGCACCAGGTCATAATCCTCTTTCTGGATCTTTTCCAGGCCGTCTACGCCATTATCAACGTCTTCAACCAGGTAATTCTCGTATTCTAATATTTCGCGTAATGTACTGCGTATCGCACGCTCATCATCGATAATTAAGATTTTGGCCATCTATGTTTTAAATGCTTAAGTTGCTAATATAATGTATTGTATAGAAAACTAAACACTATTACGATGTAATTGTTTTGTAGTAAATAAAATTGTTCATGGTTCATAGTTGATGGTTCATAGTTCATGGCAGGAGGGATGGTACTTTAGTTTAAGTGCCGGGTGGCGTAACGCAATAGCTTTTTTGCCATGAACCATCAACCAACAAAAACCCCCTTCCGTTTGCACGAAAAGGGGCCTGTTTGCAGCTGCAAACCTGTAAGCCGGGTTCTGTACCGATCCATCCCGATATCTATCAGGAGGCGCGGCTTCTATCATTGATCTGGTCCCGATGTCGCCACCGGGTTCAAGCAACCTACCCATCCCGGCGACTGTCCGTACGGTGACGGGCAGTACGGAAACGAGCCGCCTCACTTCCGGGACCTATTTGGTTTTTCAACTCCTGAGGTTTACCGCATTCCCGGTCACCCGGGAATGCCGTGAGCTCTTACCTCACGTTTTCACCCTTACCCCGATTTGCACCAGGGCGGTATATTTTCTGTGGCACTTGCTGTCGCCGGCTGCCGGCGCCTTCCCGTTAGGAAGCAGGATGCTCTGTGTTGCCCGGACTTTCCTCCGTTCCAGCCGAAGGCTGGGACAGCGATAGAACGTTTTGCCCTGCAAAGATAAGTTTTTTTAAGCCCTGAAAATAAGGCCAAAAAACCTGAAAAACACAGGTGTTCATTTTTTTACAATACCCCTTTTTTTTCACTTCACGGTTAAGGGTTTAAAAAGCTGTATATAAACGATCTATGCGTTATGTGTGAAGTTTTACTTCATAGTTGAAATGGCAAAAAGCGTTCATAAATGAACGCTTTTTCAGCATTTTATTTTTAATTAATACGCCTGTACGGGCGCCCTTTGCGGGCGCGCTGAGTTTTCAATGAACGGGTTGGATGGCCGCGATTATTGATAACCCAATGTTACGTTAAACGTCGTTTGCATTGGGTTCATTCGGGCGCCCACAAGGGGCGCCACTACAGGTGGGTGGTCCTTCACAGCCTTTTTAATGCCATTCAAAACGGTAACAAAACACCCGCAAACGGCTTTAAAACGACTTCAAAACCACTACGAAACGGTGTAGAAAAAATTTCGTACCTTAAAAAAGGCGTTCATTTTTGTTCAAGCCCTGAACACCTTTTGAAAAAATAATTCTAACTTGTAGCTGCCAAATTATGACACGTTATTTCCTTATTCCGGTATTAGCGTTGCTTATTATTTCCGCGCTGTGCCGGGGACAGGCAGCTTCGGCCCCCGTGGGCGCTGCCGTAAAAACCGAATACCCGGAAGCTTTGCAAAAAGCAGGCGTACGCAAAGCGCGCTGTATTTTTAAGGACAGCCGCGGCATGATCTGGATCGGTACCGATTACGGCCTCTACCGCTACGACGGTACCAACGTGGATTACCTTTACCACAAAATAAACGACCGCAACACCATCCCCAGTAATATTGTTTTTTCGCTTTGCGAGGATAAACAGGGTAATATATGGGCCGGTACACAGCAGGGCGTGGCCTGTATAAGCGCCGCGAGTTTAAAATGCAGCGTTTATACGCACGGCCTGGGTAATTTCACCGACGATTTCGATAATAAGGTTTTAGCCGGCGCAGGTGGCAGCGTTTGGGTGGGCAATAGCACCGGCCTGTGGCGGCTGAACAGCAGCAGGCATGTTTTCGAGCTTAAATGGCATTCCGGCACGGCCGACCGGTATGCAGGCGGCTACATCAGTTGTCTCGTCAGCTGGAAAAAAGATACCCTGGCGGCAGGCACCTTTGATGGGCTTGTGCTGGTAAACCTGCATAATTTCGGCTACCGGCGGATTAAATTTTTTAACGAGGCCGTTACGGTAACCCGGCTGTACGTGGATAGCCTGCAGCGCATCTGGGCGGCTACCTGGGGCCATGGCTGCATGGTAACAGATAGCCGCTGCAGCAGCTTTAAAGTTTTAAGCTGGGAGAAACAACCACCGCCAAAGCTGGCAAACGTGGTCATCAATATCATTTCGGCAGGACGGGGTGCAAAAACCTTATGGATAAGCACTACGCAGGGCCTTTACCGCATCGACGGCTACCTCGATACAGCACGCAATTTTAAAGTGCAGCCGGTGGCAACCGGTGATGGCAGCATTATAAATGGTATGCTGGCAGACGACGACCAGTACATCTGGCTGGCGGGTTTAACGGTATCGCGCTTTTTTGCAGGGCAGCGTTTTTTTAACCCGTTTATCGGCGTTAACGGAAGCGTGCAGGATATGCAGCAGCTGGTAAAAAACGGCAAAAAGTGCCTCGCGGTGTCTACCTGGTATGCGTCTTCCGGGTTAACCATAACCGACGAACACAGCGGGAAGCTGCTTTATCGCCAGCCTGATCAGCCGGAACCCGATCTTTCGGCAATTTCGGGCATCGCAATAGATAAGTATAACCGCACCTGGGTGCCTTTTTTTAAGGGTGTAACCGTCCTCGACAGCAATTTTACCACCCGCCAAGTTAAACCGGCCATAAAAGTGCGTAACGAGCTGCTGATGAAGCCCAAAATTGATGCCCTCCGCATCAGCGGCGATACGGTTTGGCTGGCTTGCTATAAAAAGGGGATCGAGTTGCGCGACCTGAATTTTAACCGGTTGAAAGCGTTTACCCGGAATGATGGTTCCGGGCTGAAAGACAACCTGTTCAGCCGTTTTTTCCGGGACTCGCGGGGGACGATGTGGGTATGCGGCAACAGCTACCTGTACAAATATTTAAGCAAATCGGCCGGTTTCATCGCTTACAACCTTAACGAAGAAAATGGCCCTTTTTCGGTAGCGGACATCGCTGAAACGGCCGACCACCAATTGTTGGTGGCGGCTGATGCCGGTTTGTTTATGTTTAACCCGCTTACGGCAAAAAGCAGTCGTATCAGTACGCCGTTGGTTAAAGAGGATGACGTGGAGTCAGTAGCTGTCGACATCAAGGGGAATATCTGGTACATCACCCGTGAGCACCTGGTTTATTATCAGCCAAAAATAAACCACTTTACAGTTTTCGGGCAGGAGGACGGCTTAAACACGCGCGACGACCTGCAGCTGTTGCGCACTTTCGACGGTGAAACTTTTTACCTTGCCGAAAGCGGGCGTATTGTGACTTTTTCGCCCCTGAATGCCCGAAAAGACAATCACAGGCCCGAGGTTTATATTCATGCGGTACAAGTAAACGACAGCACCCTCAGCCATGTCCCGCCGGGCGAACCGCTGAGCCTGCGTTACAACCAAAACCGCCTGTATGTTGATTTTGGTGAGATCAACTATATAAAGCCCGGGCAAAACCTGTACGCTTACAAGCTGGCCGGCCTTGAAGATCGCTGGATATATACCACCCGCAACAATGTCTCGTACGATAACCTGGCGCCGCGTAAATATACCCTGTATGTAAAGGCTCAAAATTCGTCGGGGCTGTGGAGTAAAACGGTGATGATGCCGGTGCTGATTTCGCCGCCGTTCTGGGGCACCTGGTGGTTCAGGATACTGGCATTCGCCGTAGTGTCGTCGATGGTATTTTTTGCCATTCGTTTTGTGGCGCAGCGCAACCTGCGCGAGCAGATATTAACCCTGGAAAAAGAACAGGCTATTGAAAAAGAACGCAACCGCATCGCGCGCGATATGCACGACGACCTGGGCAGCGGCCTCACCAAAATTGCCATCCTGAGCGAGCTGACCCAGGCCCGCATTGCCAACAGCAAACCGGCTTCGGCGCAGTTGGAGACGATCTCGGCTGTCTCGCGCGAGATGGTGGACAGCCTGCAAAACATTGTATGGCTGCTCAACCCTAAAAACGATTCGCTGGAAAGCCTGGCGCTGTACATCCGGCGTTATGTAAATAATTTTTTTGAGTCGAGCGGGATATTGCCGGTTTTTGAATTCCCGGAAGATACCGCGCATACCCGGCTATCCGAAGAACAGCGGCGTAATATCTTTTTGGTGGTGAAGGAAGCCTGCAACAATACGCTGAAACATTCCGGAGCCACCACCGTCGTCATCAAACTGTCGCTGCAGGCCGGCGAGCTGCAATTAGCGCTCATCGACAATGGCAAAGGCTTTGATACCGAAACCGTGGGCAGGCTGTCAAACGGCCTGCGCAACATGCTGAACCGGGCTGCGCAGGCGGGAGGGGAGTTTACAGTTTTATCGCGGCCGGGCGCCGGCACCACTGTGGCGCTGGTAATAAAATAACATCTTTTAGTGATGGACGCGAAACCCCTGAAAACTTTATCTTTAACAGCTATTGATGATGATAACCGTTGCCATTGTTGAAGATGTAAAGGAGATCCGCGAGGGCCTGCAGGCGCTTATTAACTTTAACGAAGGTTTTAGCTGCGCGAGCGTGTACACCAATGCCGAAGACGCCGCCGAAGGACTTCCTGCCGAAAAACCCGACGTGGTGCTGATGGACATTAATCTGCCCGGCATGAGCGGCATTGAGTGTATCAGCCGGATAAAGCCCCTGCTGCCGTCTACTCAATTTATCATGAGTACGGTCTATGAGGACGATGACAATATTTTCGAATCTTTAAAAGCGGGTGCAACGGGCTACCTGCTCAAAAAAACGGCGCCCTCGCGCATTCTTGAGGCGATTGCCGAAGTGCACAGGGGAGAGTCGCCAATGAGCCCTCAAATTGCCCGCAGCGTGATCAGTTCTTTTCAAAAAAAGGACAATATCGATACCTCGACCTTATTATCGCCCCGCGAAAAAGACATCCTGAAGGCCCTGGCCAAAGGCCTGCGCTACAAAGAAATAGCCGACGAGCAATTCATCAGCCTGCAAACTGTGCGCACCCATGCACGGCATATTTACGAAAAGCTGCATGTGCAAAGCAGGACCGAAGCCTTGAACAAGATTTATGGGAAGGGCTAAGGTCTGCCCTGTAACATTCAATGCACAAGTCACAACTTTTTTGTCATGCTGAGCTCCGGATGACAAAAAAGCGCTGCGCTCAAGGTGACAAAAAAGCGCTGCGCTCGGGATGACAAAAAATAGCTGCGCCCACAAGGCAAACTTTAGCCCGTCTCATCCTCAAAATCACATTTTTTACTGATTGCCCCGTATTCGCCGCCCGGGTAGCTTTATCCTAAAAATATACCATGAAAAAGTTTTGGTATTTAATGATCCTGGTCGGCGCAACCGTTCCCTCAGCGGCGCAAAACTGCAATTGCCCCACCATGAAGCTGTATGTATACGATACGAAGGTCGACTTTGCTATTGATAAATCATCGGCATCGGAAGCCGGCAAATACGTGGAGGCCCAAAACTCCGGCGACTGGCTGGAGGCCGCTTTTGTAAAACAGCAGTCGGATGAATTTAAACCCTACAAAGGAATACGGCCGGGCGGCAAAACCGGGTCGACTTATGAGCCTCCTGCGGGCGGCGGCACTGAAAGCGGCGATGTGGATTTTACCAGCTTCGCGGAAGTGGGCCGCAGCGGCAATGCAGGGGCATTCATTTATTCCGTCACCGTAAAAATAACCGACGCGCACAAAGGGTCGCAGGTGGCCGCAGTCACCAAAACCACGAAGGACCTGGGACAGGTGGATAACCTGATCGACGCCATTATCGGCTCATTCGGCTCCGTACCGGATAAGCTGCGCAATTACGAAAAACAACTGCGCGATCAATCCAACGGCAGCAACTGGATCAGTGTAAAGTATAAAACCAATGCCGATAAGGCCGAGATGAAGCGCTATCAAACCACGACGGTAACCATTGAGCTGTTTGATTGCGCCGATCAAAAGCCTGTTGCCAACAAAGAGGTGACGATCAAATTGTCGGACCCCTCCGTAGGAAAGCTGGATAAGGAAAAGGTAAAGACCAATGATGCGGGCGACGCAATGGTAACTTTTACCGCAAAAAATAATGGTACAACGCGGGTATACCCCGATATGACCTTCACCGACATCTGGAACCGTTCGGGCAGGCAGGCAACGTCATGCAGCGATCAAAAAGATATCACGGTAGCCGACGGCACCTACAAGGTAAAGCTGGAAGCCGAAGTAACCGGCCCCAGTGGTATTCATTATAAATTATCCGGAACAAGCACCACAAGTTTAGTTCCCTATGCGGACAGCACATTTGCATTGCGGCCCACCGACGGCACCCGCAATATGCAGGTGACGGTGCAAACCGCAGGTGTAGCAGGTAAAATGATGCTGAAAAGCCCCTATAACTATAATATCCCTTTCGTGTTGAACCTGGGCAACGTGGGGAAACGCGTGGATAAACAGGCGCCGGCAAAAATTTCCATCGAAAATTTTTCACCGGTTGACAATAAAGGCTTTCCGCAGGCTGAAACATACACGGTGCAGGGCCACGACATTGTTTTGTCGGGCAACATCAACAGCATGTTTGCCACGGCATTTATGCAAACAACGCAGGCCGCCATCCAGGAAAGCGCGGCCAAAGCCGAACAGGACATGGGCTTTTTAAAACGTGTACAGGCTAATCAAAACAATCCAGCCTATTTTCAAACGGCACAGGGTAAAGCAGATATGCAGCAGTTGCAAAAAATGTCGCAAGAGACCGGTCGGGGCTATTCGTCGGTTTATGGCAACAGCAAAGCTAACGGCAAAGGTTCTGCATCGGCACAAAATGTTATCCAGGGACAAATGGCTACGCAAAATAATGCCTCAGCTTATGGCGCGGCGCCAAATGCCTATACCCCAACCGTGCTGGGCGGAACGTTTCATGCCGATGGCACCTTCAACCCGCAGGGGGGCACCGCAATGGAAATCGACAAAAATGAATCCACCGGCGAAATGCATGGCACGATAAAAATAACGGTTGAAAAAGTGAATTAACCATGCAGAGAGCCGATACTCCGCGTCTCCTGCTGGCGTGGCCAGCTTTAAATTGTCTCTATAAAACAAACCGCCCGGTAAGGCAGATGGAATAGCGCCTGTTTACCGGGAAATAAAAAAGCAGGAAAAACATAATCTATACTACAATGAAAAAGTCATTATTTGTATTGCTCTTTTTGACGTCGGCGGGCGCGACACAGCTGCAGGCGCAGCTTTTCCAAAAGCTGAAGGATAAGGTAAGCGACAAGCTGGGCGGCGGAAAAAGCAGGACAGCCCCGTTATCGTCTGCTTCACCGTCAACCGATAATACGCCGGTTATTGATTTTGCCAAATATGATATCAGCACACAGGTTGCCTATAACCCTGCGGAAATAAAAGGGAAAACCCATCAGCTAATGCTGGAACAAAGTGTCTACAAGATTGCCGGCGGCAGGCTGACAGCGGACGTGGTATGCTATTCGACCGACCGCGACATGGGCGAGGCAGGCAACTTTAGCGCTACAGACGCAGCCTACGTTTTTGAGAACGGCGCTTTACTGCCTGTAAAAAAAGTAAGCGAAATAGAGCAGGATCAAAACCTGAAAGCTGAATACAGCCGCCTTGACTGGCCCTACAACTATACAGGCGACATGAAGGAATTTTACCCGGACGGCAACCCGATGAATTTTACCTTTAACGGCAAAAGCTATAAAAATTATATGGTGATAATGGGCATGGTGATGAGCAAGGACAAAAAGAAATTTTACGCCGTTGGCGGCGAGAATGGTAACGGGGAAATTACCTATTATTTATTTACAGAGGGTAAGCGGATAAAGCTGCCAAGTTTATCGGCTTATATGATGTATAATATTGATTTTTCCGCCGTGGGTGTTTACGGTTTTGTAAACCGCCTGGAGGACGAAAATAAAAAGACTGATAACGCGCTGCAGGCGGCAGCCAATGTGATGAACGGGGGCGACGTATATTTTAACGACGGCACCGTAAGGAAAAACGCCACCATGACCGCCAATGCCTGGCTTGACCCCAGCGGCAAAAATATCCTGTTTGCCGATCGCAGGAACGGCAATTATATCAATGGTAAAAAGGTGGGCGCCGATGGCTCGGACCAGGGCAAGCTGTGGTGCAATGCCGACGGCAGCAGATGGGCCTGTGTAACAGCAAGCGGCAACCACCCCGGCCACCTGGTATTTTACGATGGCGCCGATATTCCCAATGCCGTTCATCCTCAGCAATGGGCGCTTAACGGGAAAACCTATATGGTATGGTTGCAGTACCGCAATATGTATACCGGCGATCTGTTGCTGTGTACCAAGGAGTTGTAGAAGGGGTTTGACAGAGATAAGGAATGTGGACCCCATAGTCATCGGGGACACCCCACCGCTCACCTGCATTTCCCCAAATCACTATTCACCATCTCCACATTAACGATGCCCAATTTATTGCCAAACGAATTGGTGATATACGTAAGCGCCTGGGCGATCTCGATATTGGCCAGGCCCGTTGCTGCCGGCATCTTGCCCTCGAAAACGCGTTTGCCGATGGTTATTTTACCATCCAGGCCGTTTTGCACCAAACAAGGCAACTGGTGCAGGTTGTTTTTTAGAAAGGCCGAATCGGTTAGCGGGGGGATCAGGCCGTTGAGGCCCTCGCCGTGGCCGCCATGGCAATTTTGGCAGTGCGTTTGATAAACCGTGCTACCTTCGGAATAATAGCGGTTAAATTCAAGCGTGTCGCCGCCCTGGCAGGATATGATCAGACCGGCCAGCAATGCGCACACACCCAATACCACCTTTATCTTCATTTACCGCCGGCAGGCTCCATTTTAAGCGTTTTAATGTCATCAACCAGTTGGGCAACCTGTTTGGGGTCCGTGCCATCGTACGAGCCGCGAACGCGTTGCTGCTTATCCACCAGCACAAACCAGCCCTGGTGCACGTAGCCGCCGGCAGCCGTGCTGTCCTTACTTACAGCCACCAGGTAGTTCTTTTCGGCAATCTTATAAACGCTGTCCCGGTTGCCCTGTAAAAACCACCAGCTGTTGCCGGCAACGCCCAGCTTATCCGCATAGGTTTTTAAAACGGGAGGGGTATCGTATTTCGGGTCGATGGTGAAGGAGACGATTTTCACATCACCGGTATTTTTATACGCATGGTACACGGCCAGCATATTGCGCTGCATGATGGGACATATAGAAGGGCAGCTGGTAAAAAAGAAATCGGCAACATAAATTTTGCCCGCAAGATCCTTGCTGCCGGTGCTGTCGCCATACTGGTTTACAAATTTGAAGGGGGGGATGGTGGCATAAACCGTGTCGGTAACCGTTTGCCCGTTTACCGTTTGGGTGACCGCGCTGCGGTTGCCGTAAATGGGGAGCGTTTTGCTGTTGGAATTAAATTTGCATGCGCAAAAACAAATGGCGCCTAAAAGTGCGAGAGGCAGCTTCTTCATTTCGTTTTGGTTTTAGCGATAAATTTAGCGGATGCGGCGACCGCGGCGCTCATCTGCGAATCGATGTGCATGATCAGCTTTTTCTGTTTGCCCATATAAGCCATATTTTCTTCGTGCGATTTGGTGAGCTCGGGATTAAACCCGTGCATCCAGATCATCATAGCGGTATCGGCAAGCGACAAATTATTTAAATACAACCTGGCCGAGTCGGCTAACGGGCTTGCGGCGTTGCTTTTTATAAAGGCGTTCAGCGCCGTGCGGCCATCTTCCAGTTTACCATCTTCGTCCATCACTTTTTCATGCACGGTCATTACCGAATCGGTCAAAGCCTTTTCCTGCGCTTTTTTATCGGCGCAGCCAAATAAAATTAAGCCGGCGGCAAGCGGCAACAGCAGTTTTTTCATTTAATGATTTTAAGTGGGGCAAATTTAACAAGGAGATTGATAGGAGAGGACATTTATATAATAATATTACAACGGAACCAGATATAAAAATAAGTCATGCCGAACTTGTTTCGGCACCTCATCATACAGGTAGCCCGCTGACAGGGGACTGGTGTTGCGGCTACCGATCAACGGGCGACCCATCGCGCTTAGACTTAGCGCGTAGGGTGCTGAAACAAGTTCAGCATGACGAAGGGGCGATTACTGTGTATAATTCATCGCCCTGATAAAAAATATATAATCAGTAACCGGCAATTGCTCAACGCCGGCTAAAATAAGATGCTGCCCGGCCTGGGCGCGGTGATGCGTACCATGGTTGGTGAGTTGCGTTAGTATGTCGCTGAGCTTATTCTCCCAGCTGTTGCCGCGCATATCCTGGTAGCTGATCGGCTTTTCAAAGTCTTCGGGGCTTAATTCCGACAAAAAGGCGATCCATTCCTGTGAATTTTCGGCAATGATGGCGCCCAACGTGTCAGCCGGCCACTCGGGCCATAGCGCGCGGACCGCACCAGGCATTCCCTTGGCGCGGTTAAGCCATACCTGCTGCGCAGCCAGCAGGTGGGCCATAAACTTTACCGGCTTTTCGGGATTATTGGCTTTGATGATGGTATCAAGGATGATCTGGTTGGCGTAGCGGTCGTACTCAAAAAGGCGGATGAAGTATTCTTTCATAAGGCAAATATAAAGTTCATAGCTCATGGTTCATAGTTCATGGTAAACGTTCATGGCAACTCGAGCCTGGTCGTTGGTCTAAAGGCTATAGCTTATTCTGTTTGGTTCCTTTGAAAACTCAGCGCGAGCAATTGTCCACGCCACCTTGTACATAAACAACTCATTACTAAACACTTACTGATTAATTTTAGTGCCTGGAGTGGCAAAAGCACACTATTTTGTTAAACTTCCGCTATAAGTGTTCAAAAAATGGTTCAAAACTGTCCGGATTTTAGATTTTTTAAATTTTAAATGCTTGAAAATGAGCGGTTTTTAACATCGTTTATAACGTGATCGTGTGTAAAAAATGAACACTTTGCGGATGTAATACCAGCCATGAACTATGAACTATGAACCATGAACTATGACCCATGAACTATGAGCTTATTAACAGTAAGATAATAATTTTAACATCATTAGCTTACATGGAGCCTGTATCTTTATATCAATAGTTAAAAACGAACGCCATGAAATTATTTGCTCATTTTCCAAAGCTGTTTAAAGCATTCCGCGAATGGATGATCTTACGCAGCATGCGCTCCACCTTTATTCATTAAGGTTACCCGTAAACATTTGGTTTTATTAATTGTAATATACAATTTGGGCCGCTATTAGCCCATTTTTGATGAAACCCGGACACGAGGACATATCTATAGCTATAAACAAGAGACTTTTTGGTGACGATTTTGCCTGGGGCGTTTCTACCGCCGCTTTCCAGGTGGAAGGGGCTTGCGATGCGCATGGCAAAGGCGCCTCGATCTGGGATGTATTTGTAAGTCGCCCGGGCAAGGTAAAAAGCGGCCACAACGCCAGCGTGGCCTGCGATTTTTACAACCAATACCAGCAGGATATCGACCTGGTTAAACAACTCAATATCCCGAATTTCAGGTTTTCCATATCGTGGACGCGCATATTGCCCATGGGTACGGGCGCAATAAACCAGGCGGGAATAGATCATTACAACAAGGTGATCAACTATTGCCTGCAAAAAGGCGTTGAGCCCTGGGTTACCCTTTATCACTGGGACCTGCCGCATGAACTGGAACTGAAAGGCGGGTGGACAAACCGCAAATCGGTGGATTGGTTTACCACCTATGTTAAAATATGCGCCGAAAACTTCGGCGACAGGGTAAAACACTGGATGGTGATGAACGAACCGGGCGTTTTTACCGGGGCCGGCTATTTTTTGGGCATCCATGCCCCGGGGCGAACGGGTTTAAAGAATTTTTTACCGGCCATACACCACGTGGTGCTCAGCATTGTTGCCGGCGCTAAACAATTACGGCAAATTTTGCCTGCCGCACAAATTGGCTGCACTTTTTCGTGTTCCTACATTGAGCCGCGTTCGGTCAAATCAAGGGACGCCGGCGCTGCCAAAAGAGTGGATGCGCTGCTGAATCGTTTATTCATCGAGGCGGTGTCGGGATACGGCTATCCCTTAGCCGATGTGCCGGCTTTAAAGGGTATCGCCAAATACATTTTACCAGGCGACGAGCAAAACATGAAGTTTGATTTCGACTTTATCGGCATACAAAATTATACCCGCGAGATTGTTAAATACTCACTTTTTACACCTTATATCAGCGCTGCTTTGGTGAAGGCGGAGCACAGGGGCGTGCCTTTAACGGAAATGAAGTGGGAGGTGTATCCGCCTGCTATTTACCAGATGATCAAAAAATTCAGCGCATACCCCGAAATAAAAAGGCTCATCATCACTGAAAATGGCGCCGCATTCCCCGATGTGGTAATTGATGGTGAAGTGGCAGACAAGCTACGTGTTGAATACCTTCAGCAGCATATTGGCCAGGTATTAAAGGCAAAAAACGAAGGCTATAAAGCGGATGGTTATTTTGTTTGGACGCTAACTGACAATTTTGAATGGGCTGAAGGATATCACCCCCGCTTCGGCTTGATATATGTTGATTTTGAAACGCAGCAGCGGATTATTAAGTCGTCAGGGCGTTGGCTTGCTGGTTTTTTGCAGGGTTAGTCTTACCAGTCTGCGATTTGGGCAGGCGTATGTAAAATGTGGACCCGCTGCCGGGCTTGCTCTCCACCCATATGGTGCCATTATGATTCTCCACAATTTGCTTGCTAATGGAAAGCCCCAGCCCAAACGACTTTTCGCCGGCTGTTCCGGGCCGCTTCGCTTCGGTAAACATGTTGAATATCTCTCGTTGCATGTTTTCGGGCACGCCGATCCCGTTATCTTTTACGGATATTTCCACATCTTTCTTAAGGTCCTGGATGCGCACGCTGATGGTGCCTCCGCGGGGACTGAATTTGATGGCATTAGTAATTAAATTACTCAGCACGCGTCCGATCTTTTCACGGCTGATCAATATTTCGCCTGGCTGCTGAAGCAATTGCAATTCGATGCGCTGATTTTTTTCCGAAGCTTTAAAGCGGAGCAGCTCAACATTTTTCCCCAGCAGCATATTGATGTCAACCGGTTCTTTTTTCAGTCTCGATTTGCCTTCGTTGGTTACCTCCAGCAGCTCGCTGATCAGTTCCAGTGTATCATTCGAGGTCTCGCGGATCAGGGTGATCAGTTCCCTTTGCTCAGGCGTAAAGTCGTCGTCTTCCATGGCCAGGGTTAAAGAGGCTATCCCGCCGATCGGGTTTCTTAGGTCGTGGGCAACGGCGCGTAGTATCCGGTCCTTTTCCAAAAGGCTGGTCTTCAGCTCATTGAGGGTCTTCTCAAGATCCGCCTTTTGCAGGCTTACCTGCTGGTTAAGGGTATTCACAATCTTGACGTCTCTTTTCGACCGCTTCCAGTTTCTGAGTACCAGCGACACGATCACCAATGCCATCAACGCGCAAGCAACAGCAGCATAAAGGTACTCGCGTTGTATCCTGTTATTGCCGCGCAGGTTGTCGATCAAATACTGTTTTTCAAAGCTGTCCAGCTGTTGATTTACATCGCTCTCTTTTAAAATATTCAGCTTTTTAATACTTGAATCCCGCAAGGTAACATAGACTTGCAGGTAATCGCGCGAAGCTTTAAAATCGTTGTTCCGCAGGTAATAACCGCTCATCAGGCGGTTCCAGTCGGCTTCAGCGCCTTCATTTTTTACGCTGTCCAGCTGGGTGCGCAAATCACCAAGCAGTTTTTTTAATTGGGCGTTATCGTGGCTATCGTAATAAAGCTGCGCAAGTTTTATCTCCGCAAGCTCAGCATCCCTGTTGTCGTTTCCTTTCAGCAGGTTTACGGCTATGCTTTTTTTCAAAAGGGCGGCAGCGCCTTTGTTATCGCCTTTTATGATCAGTACCTCTGCCTGGTTGCCGTATAAAACCGCTTTGGCTACTTCAATCATTTTAGACCTGCTTTTATATTGAGGGCTGTTTTGGTTGATATATTGCAGCGCCTTTGCGAAATAACTCATCGCGCTGTCAAGGTCGCCATTGTGTTTGTAGCTCAGCGCAATATTGTCCAGCACCTCCTGGTTGCGGTAAAAATCAGCAAATTTATCCCTGGTGGGAAAGCTCAAACGGTAGCTTTCCTTAAAATAACCGGCAGCCAGCTTGTAATGTCCCATTTTGTAAAGGATCATCCCCATCCGGTAGGAGTAATCAGACAAGGCGCCGTTATTCAGATAGTTTTTGCCGATGCGAAATCCCTGGAAATAGTGCCGGTACGCTTCGTTATATTTCTGCATCGCAAAATAGATGTCGCCCAGGGCCATATTCGCCTCCACATAATTGGTCTGGTAATCTTTCTGGCTAACACTTTTATTGGCAACCGCCAGCATACTGTCGGCATATAAAAGGGCCCGCTGGTTGTTCACCTTCGTTTTTTCCCAGTAAACAAAATGAAAAGCAAGGGCCCGGAATTTATCGTTGACGTTGGGGTTGTCAATATCGCTCATCGCCGAATCCAGGTAGTGCAAACCCTGTTCAGCCCGGTTACTATCAAACATCGAGGAAACCTTATCCAATACTGGAAGAAAAGCTTGCGAATATCCGGCAGACGCCGTTTTTTTTGGAGATTGACAGGAACTGAACGATAAGGAAATCAACAGAAAAAAAAGAGCACCTACGCAATAATAAATGCGCTTAGCTGGTAAGGTGCAATAATTAATGATCGACATTATCGGGTATTCACAAAAGTCTCAAAATCCTTTATACGAACGGAGACGCTGCAGATGTTGGTCAAAAATATGTAAAAATTATTTAAAAGCGTCTTCGCCGGTAATGTCATACCCGGTGATCAGCAGGTGAATATCGTGCGTTCCCTCGTAAGTAATCACCGACTCCAGGTTCATCATGTGCCGCATAATGGGATATTCGCCGGTAATGCCCATTCCGCCCAGCATCTGGCGGGCCTCGCGTGCGATGGTTATGGCAACATGAACGCTGTTACGCTTGGCCATCGAAATTTGAGCGGGTGTTGCCCTGTTCTCGTTTTTCAATTGCCCCAGCCGCCAAACCAGCAACTGTCCCTTAGTTATTTCGGTCAACATTTCGGCCAGCTTTTTTTGCTGCAGCTGGAAACCGGCTATAGGTCGCCCAAACTGTTTACGCTCCTTCGAATAACGAACTGCGGTATCGTAACAGTCCATCGCCGCGCCTAACGCGCCCCAGGCTATGCCATAGCGCGCCTGGTTAAGGCAGCCGAGCGGTCCTTTCAGCCCGCTCACATTTGGCAAAAGGTTTTCTTTCGGTACTTTAACGTTATCAAACACCAGCTCGCCGGTAGCCGAGGCCCTCAGCGACCATTTGTTATGTGTTTCGGGCGTGGTAAAACCTGCCATGCCGCGCTCAACGATCAGGCCGCGTATTTTACCATTTTCGTCCTTTGCCCAAACAACGGCAATGTCGGCAAAGGGAGAGTTGGAAATCCACATTTTGGCGCCGTTAAGTACATAATGGTCGCCGGCATCTTTAAAATTAGTTTCCATACCGCCCGGGTCCGAGCCATGATCGGGTTCCGTTAATCCGAAACAACCCATCCATTCGCCCGAAGCCAGTTTAGGCAGGTATTTTTTCTTCTGCTCTTCCGACCCGTAGGCGTAAATGGGGTACATCACCAGCGAGCCCTGTACGGAAGCGGTTGACCGGATACCCGAATCGCCCCGTTCAATTTCCTGCATAATAATGCCGTATGACATGTAATCCAGCCCGGCGCCGCCGTATTCAACAGGAACTGTCGGCCCGAATGCACCTATTTCGGCCAAACCTTTTATCAGTTGTTTTGGGAATTCCGCACGTTGTGCATAATCTTCAATAATGGGGCTGACCTCCTTTTTTACCCAATCGCGAACAGACGAACGGATCAGTTTATGTTCATCGGTAAGTAGTTCATCTACCAGGTAATAATCAGGCGATTCGTACAGGTCTTTCTTCGGCATAGTGTATTGAATTGGTGCGCAAAGATAGGCTTTGATTTCGGATTTGAGATTTGGGATTTCGGAATTTTTGATTGCGGAATTAGAATCAGGGTAAGGTGCACTCTATCCTAAATCTAAAATAAAATAAATCCGAAATCGAACATCCGACATCCGAAATCAAAAATTACCTTTGACTTATGATGACCATTGCCCTGCACGGAGCTGAATTTTTTGCTTATCATGGATTTTACCCCCAGGAACAAAAATTAGGGACCAAATTTATTGTCGATGTCGAGGTTGACTTCAGGCCGGTAACTGCCGGTATCAGGCAGGATGATATCACCCACACGGTTGACTATGAGCAGCTTTACCAAATTGTTTGTGAGGAGATGAAAACCACCCGCAAACTGATCGAAACGGTTGCCCAATCCATTGCCGATGGGATAAAAGCAAAGTATGCTTTTGCTGATAGAATAAAGGTGGAGTTGAAAAAGATGCATCCGCCGATGGCAGGGAAAGTGGATCACTCAAGTGTTACAATTATTGTCTGAAGAGGATTTGCAGGTTTTTGTAGATTAGTGGGATATTTAGCGATAGGACATTTTTGTCATCCTGAGCGCAGCGAAGGATCTTGAAGCGGCATCTGCGCCTGAAAAGTTAGAATGCAAGGCGCAGAAGATCCTTCGCTAATCGCTCAGGATGACAAAAAAACTGCGGTCTCCAGCTCTTTTTGGAAAGAATGACAAATTGTAAATGTTCCAGTTATTAAGACGTCCCATGATTGATAATACAGTGCTATGTTCTCAAAAATAACCCCCAACATACTCGCCACCATCATATCCATCGTCGGTAATGACAACGTCATCACCAATCACGACGCGCTTGAAAAATACAGCCACGACGAAACCGAGGATATCCACTATTACCCGGAAGTAGTGGTAAAACCCGGCTCGGCCGAAGAAATATCGGCACTGCTGAAACTCTGCAATGAAAAAATGATCCCCATAACCCCGAGGGGAGCAGGCACGGGCTTAGCCGGTGGCGCGTTGGCCACCAATGGTGGTATTTCCCTGCCGATGGAACGCTTTAACCAGATTTTGCAGATAGATGAACAAAACCTGCAGGCCACGGTTGAGCCCGGCGTAATTACCGAAGCGTTTATGGATGCAGTGGCCGAAAAAGGGCTGCTGTACCCGGTTGATCCGGCCAGCAAGGGCAGCTGTTTTATTGGCGGCAACGTGTCGCACGGTTCCGGCGGGCCAAGGGTAGTAAAATACGGCACCATCCGCGAGTATATCCTTAACCTGCAGGTGGTGCTGCCGTCTGGCGAGATCATCTGGACCGGCGCCAACACGCTCAAATATGCTTCCGGTTATAACCTGACGCAATTGATGATCGGCTCGGAAGGCACACTGGGCATCATCACCAAAATTGTGGCCAAACTTGTTCCGCGGCCAACGGCAGATGCGTTGCTTTTGGCATCCTTCGGTACGGTTGATGCAGCGGCTGCAGCTGTTTCGGCAATTTTCAGGGCCGGGATCGTTCCATCCGCTTTGGAATTTATGGAAAGGCGAGGAGTGGAGTGGGTAAAAGAGCATGATGGCATCGCTTTTGATCTGAAAGACGATATAGAGGCTTTTTTACTGATAGAAGTGGACGGCACCAACCTGGACGTAATTTTTTCGGACTGTGAAAAGATCAACTCCGTTTTGGAAGGATTTGATTGTAAAGACGTATTGTTTGCCGATACCACCGCCCAAAAAGAAGAGCTTTGGCGCATGCGGCGCACCATGGCGGTTTCGGTAAAATCAAATTCGATCTATAAAGAAGAAGACACGGTTGTTCCCCGCGCAAGCCTGCCTGCATTAATCAAGGGAATTAAGGAAATAGGACGAAAATATGGCTTTGAATCAGTTTGTTACGGTCATGCAGGTGACGGAAATGTGCACACCAATGTGATCAAAGGTACTATGAGCGATGAGGACTGGAACACCAAACTCAAAGAGGGCATCCGTGAAATATTCGAGCTAACGGTATCGCTGGGCGGCACCATTTCCGGCGAGCATGGTATCGGCCTGGTACAAAAAGAATTTATGCCGATCAAATTCACCGAAACCCATTTCGCCCTGTGGCGCGGAATAAAAAATGTGTTTGATCCGAATGGTATATTGAATCCGGGGAAGATATTTTGATTTATTTTGGATTTTTCGCTGCGCGCAAGAGATAGTTTCGGATGTTCCATTTCGGATTTATTGTAGATTTAAAGTTGATTTAACAATTCAACAACTAACAATTCAACAATTAACAATTCAACAACTAACAATTCAACAACTAATTCACTAATTGACCCAGCTCCTTCACATATCCAACGACGATCTCCTCAAAGCAGGGCTGGCGGTATTGTGCGGTGGCCTGCTTGGGCTTGAGCGCCAATACAAAAACAAGATAGCCGGTTTCCGAACCATTATCCTCATCTGCCTGGGTTCGACGTTGTTTACCATTGTGGCCGAAAAATCCGGCAACCTGGCCGCAATGAATATCGTAACGGGTATTGGTTTTATAGGCGCCGGAGTGATTTTTAAGGACAATGCAGGTGTGAGTGGTTTAACTACCGCGGCTGTAATCTGGGTATCGGCTGCCATCGGGATGGTGATCGGGTCCGACAAATATCTTTTAGGTGTATTTTCCACGCTGGTAGTTTTAGTGGTTTTAGTGCTGTTTAGTTTGCTGGAGGGGTATATCGACAAAATCCACCGCGACAAATTATTTGTGATCGAGTTTACCAATGGCGATTTTGAAAATTTGGAACAAGTGCGACAGTTAATTGCTGCCAATGGCCTGAAATCGAATACCATTAATTTATCTAAAAAAGATGGCTGCCTGCAGGCAGCCATTTGGGTAACCGGCCACAAAATAGACCTGGCCAAACTCGCCGAGGTGTTTTTGAAGATGCCAGAGATCAGGTCGTTTTAAACCCGGTAAGCATGAAAATCAGATGGTTTATTTTCCTGGCTTTGATCATTACATCTTCGTTCGCAACCGCACAAGTTAGGTTCAAAAACGATCGTGATTTCAGGTATTACAGCGATAGCGTGAACAAGTTTGCTAAAATACCGCCGCCTGATTTTTCAAAGATCGATTTTCAATTGCGGTTCTTCGTTATTAGTTACGCCAATTTCCCAAATGCTATATACATTTTCAACCATAAACAATCCGGCGATTGGGCTTTAACACGTTATCGCTTTTGCTCATTTGATATGCAAAATTTCACTAATTTGAGTACAGACAGCCTGGTAGTCAGCGGCTCGTGGAAGAGCCGTTGGGACACTTTATTAAAAACCCATATTTTAACTTTACCGTCCGGAGCTGTCGTTGAAAAGCGGTGGCGGGAAAGAAATGGCATGGTGATCGCAATTGCTGATGGCGTGGGTTACCGGATTGAATTACTAACCAGTCATAAACGACGCAGGTATAGTTATGGAAATCCCGAAGGAATACTGAACCAAACGGATACTGACAACCAGGAATTTGTAGACTTTGTCCATATCCTTCATGTTTTAAATGATGAAACCAAATATGCGGAAGCACCGGCGGTGCGATGCCCCTGAAGGCTTTTATAAGTTAAAGCAGTAAACTAAAAGCATGAAAAAAATCATCTTCTTTTTGTTCATCTTTTTAAGCATTGGTTCGTCCTATGCGCAAATTGAGCGAAGTTTTGCTGCTTCCAATACGTACGACGTTATTGTTTACGGCGGCACAGCATCGGGCGTTATGGCTGCTTATACTGCCAAACGAAGGGGTAAATCAGTTTTGCTGATCGAACCCGGCAATCGTATAGGTGGTTTAACAACCGGCGGCCTTGGTTATACAGATATCGGCAATAAATACGCAATCAAAGGCCTTTCCCTCGATTTTTACCGCAGGCTGGGCCGGCATTACGGCGCTTTTGAACAATGGATTTTTGAGCCGCATGTGGCCGAAAATATTCTTTTGGATTACTTAACAAAAGCAAATGTGCAGGTGGTCTATTCCTACCGGATCATTTCAGCTTCGAAGTTTAACGGGAAAATCCAGTCGATAACTGTAGATAACGCGGCTCGTCCATCTTCAAAGACCAATAAAGTGGTCAGCGCCAAAGAATTCATCGATTGCAGCTACGAAGGCGACCTGATGGCCAAAGCCGGCGTATCCTACACCGTTGGCCGCGAGGATAACAAACAGTATAACGAAACCTACAATGGCTCGCAATTGAGGGATAAACACCAATTTCCCGATGGCGTCGATCCCTACAAAATCCCCGGAAAACCCGAAAGCGGCCTGCTTTGGGGTATCAGCGAAAATAAATTGCTGCCGGACGGCACCGGCAATAAAATGGTGCAAACCTATAACATCCGGGTTTGCTTAAGTAAGGATCGGGCTAATAGTATACCCATTACCAGGCCCGAAGATTATCAGCCCCAACGCTACGAACTGCTGCTTCGCCTGCTGGCAAAAAGGCCCGCCGCGCACATCGAAAATTTGATGACCACCAGCGAAATGCCTAACCATAAAACAGACATCAACAACAATGGGCCTTTTTCAACCGATATGATCGGCATGAGCTGGAATTACCCCGAAGCAAGCTATGCCGAACGTGCACTCATATTTAAAGCACATGTAAACTATACTAAAGGCTTCTTTTACTTTATAGGGCATGACCCCCGCGTACCAGAGCACCTTCGGAAAGAAATGCTGCAATACGGCTACCCGAAAGATGAATATCTCAACTCCGGTCATTTCACCACCCAAATGTATGTGCGCGAGGCGCGACGAATGATCGGCGAATATGTAATGACACAGGCCAACTGCCAGGGCCGCGAAATCGTAACCGACGGCATCACCCTGGCCGCCTACACCATGGACTCGCACAACGCTGAGCGCCTGGTGGTAAACGGCATGGTAAAAAATGAGGGTGACGTACAGATAGGAGGGTTTGGACCGTATCCTATCTCGTACCGCAGCGTCACCCCAAAAGCAAACGAATGCACCAACCTGCTGGTGCCGGTATGTTTATCGGCGTCGCACATCGCCTATGGCTCTATCCGTATGGAACCCGTTTTTATGATGCTGGGGCAGTCAGCGGCGGTTGCGACCTGCATGGCAATCGATAACAAATGCGATGTTCAGCAGGTAGACGTTAAAAAGATACAGGCGGAGCTAAAAAACAATCCTCTTGCCGATGGCAGCACCCCTGAAATTTTGGTGGATAATGACGATACAACCGGAGTGACGCTGAAAGGCAACTGGCAGCGAAAAGCCAATTACGAAGGCTGTTACGGACCATCGTTATTGCTGGACAGCGCAAAGGATAAATCCGCCGATTATGCCCGTTTTTCGCCGGCAATCAAAAAATCAGGCTATTACGACGTTTATGTTTACACGGTTAAAGCCGCTGAGGCAAGTTCGCATCTGGATATCATAGTAAATGATGGCGTCAAAGAAAATACGATCGATCTCGATTTGAATAAGATAACAGTCAAAGGCCAAACCGAAGGTGAATGGGTACGTATCGGCAAATTTTATTTTGCTGCCGCGAAAAGTGTTTATTTATCTATTACAGATAAAAATGCTGGCGGCAATGTGTTGGCGGATGCAGTACTTTTTATCCCTGAATAACCTTAAGACTTACGAAGTTTTAAAAACTTCGTAAGTCTCTCCTGATCAACCTTTTACCTTTACCCTTTCGCTTCCTTCGTCCGCCATAGCTTCAGCGGCGGCGGATCAATTCGTATTCAAAATCAACCCCGGCTCATCGTATTCTATCATCCGCGTCCGCTCCTCCAACGGGATCGGTACCGATTTATTGGCTTTATAATCGTAGCTGATACACACCGTTTTGCCCGTGGTGCAAATCTCTTCCCCGTGCTCCGTAACGCGCACTAAAACATGCATAATATCAAAGCTGCTGTTGCCGATGCGCGTGGTACGCACGTAACAATATATTTTATCGCCAAGCAGGATGGGCTTTAAATAGTTCACTTCCGAACGGCCCACAATTACGCCGTTTGCATCCCAATTCCAGTGGATAGCTTCGTCCCAATATTTCAGGCGGGCCTCTTCAAAAAAGGTAAGGTATATCGCGTTGTTTACATGCCCAACAGCGTCTATATCCGAAAAGCGGAGCGCTATCGGTGTTTTAAAGTTGTAATCGGTTAATTTTTCAGCCATTATGCGCCATTTTGTCGTTTGTATTTAAAAAATGCAGACATATTGTCTTCTATAATAGTCTTTTTTAGCGATGGTACAACACTTGACTAATATGCTGCGAAGATAATTAAAAGAAAAACCTTAGGAGGATAGAAAAATGACATTAGTAAAATTCAACAACGGACACAAAAATCATGCGGTTAACCCATTTTTCAGCGACGTGTTTGACTCGATCCTGAACGACTCGTTTTTGAGCGACAAACTTGCTGCCCGCGTACCTGCGGTTAACATTTCAGAAACTGAAAATGAGTTTCACATCGAGCTGGCTGCCCCCGGCTTAAAAAAGGAGGATTTTAAGATCAGCCTGGACAAAAACGTGTTAAGCGTTTCGGCTGATAAGAAAGTCGAAAACGTTGAAGAAGGCAAGAAATTCAGCAAACGCGAATACAGCTACAATTCATTCACCCGCTCATTCACCCTGCCCGAAGTTGCCGATGCCGGCAAGATCGAAGCTGAATATACCGATGGCGTGTTGAAGCTTAACGTAGCTAAAAAAGAAGAAGCTAAAGTTCAGTCGAGAGAGATTGCAGTGAAGTAATTGACTGATGTCGGATGTTCGATTTCGGATTTATAGAGTACTGGGGCCGGAAGACAAAGTGCAGAATGATTTTTTCATAATTCCGAAATCGAAAATCCGCAATCCGGAATAAAAGAATGTTTTCATAATAAGTTGGTTTAGTTTGAAAAAGCCGCTCCGCGAGGGAGCGGCTTTTTTTTGTACTAAGATTTACAGGAGTTGAAGGGTTTTTAGGGTGACACATGTTTAAATCCTGAAAATCCTTTTTATCTTAGTTAAAAAACGCTACTTTGACCCAGCTAAATAAACAAATTATAATTTTTATATGACAACCGCTAAATCACTTGCCAAATCACTTTTCCTGTTGATTGTCCTATCTGTACTAACGACTGGTATTGCGCATGCCCAAACCAGTACACCTGCCCAGAAAGCAACCGAACCTGCTATACTTGATACAACAAAATACAGTGTTAAAATTCCGGCTGGCTGGAGACACTTTGATAAAAACACAGGCGGATTCTCTGCATTATATATAATGGGGCCAAAGGCTGATAATTTTTTTGCAAACGTTAATATCGTCATGGTCGAAACCGGCAATATCACCATAAACGAGTTTTTAGATGGGAACATGGAAAGTTTAAAAAAAGGCAACATGGCGCCCGATAGCACCGGTGATTTTGAATCAAACGGGCGCAAGGGGAAATTTTACACAACAAAAGTCGACCATAACGGTACCAGCATTACCATAAAATCATACTTTTTACTGAAAGACGGATTTGGCTATGTGTTGACAGGGGCTTGTCTTACCTCTAAGCGGTCCACCTATTACCCTGTATTTGATGATATTGTAAAAAGTTTTAAGTTGAAATAAACTGTCGTGAGTTTTAAAGTGAACTAACACTAAGATTTAAAGGATTAGGGAGGATTGTAAGATGCCAACCGGCGTTTAATCCTTAAATCCTCCTAATCCTATAAATCCTGGTTTAGTCGCGCATATTAATGTATTGCAGCGGCTGCCCGTAATCGCCTTTACGGCACAAAGCAATCACTGCCTGCAGGTCGTCGATCTTTTTGCCCTGTACACGCACCTGGTCGTCCATAATGGAAGCCTGCACTTTTAAGCCGCTGTCTTTTATCGCCTTTACGATCTTCTTGGCTGCTTCATTATCAATACCCTCTTTAATTTTTATCTCCTTACGGATCATGTTGCCCGAGGCATATTGCTCCTTGCCAAAATCAAGCGCTTTGGGGTCGAGGTGCTGTTTTACCATGCGGCCGACGATGCTGTCCTGTATCGCTTTTATCCGCATATCATTTTCGGTAACCACGGTTAAGGTATTGGTTTTTTTATCCAGATCGATCGTACTGTTCGATCCATGGAAGTCATAGCGGTTCAAAATTTCTTTCTTCGCCGTATTGATGGCATTATCAAGCGTTTGCCCGTCAATTTTACTTACAATATCAAAAGTTGGCATGGGTGGTTTGTTTGGTGGGGGCAAAGTTATGTTTTTTTTAGTCCGAAAGTCGGAAAAGTCCGAAAGTCCGAAAGAAGGAGCCTCGGGTAAAACCTTATGCTTTCCGTGTGCCCTTTTTTACCGATTAACCTTTTAGCCCAATTGAAAACGAAATGCATCTTCCGGACTTTTCCGACTTCCGGACTTTCGGACTTTCCCCTAACAATAAAAACACATTAACATTCAAATGAGTTAATATTAAATTAACAATTAAATAAGCAGATTTGTAAATCCGGCTGAAAGGCCGGCTTTTTATGGATAATAAAAACATACCTATCATTAATCGCGAGATCAGCTGGCTATATTTTAACGACAGGGTTTTGCAGGAAGCCGCCGATCCAACGGTCCCTTTAATAGACAGGATAAAGTTTTTGGCCATATTTTCGTCCAACCTGGATGAGTTTTACCGTGTAAGGGTGGCAACCTTAAGCCGCCTCTCCAATTTAAACGAAAAGGCAAAGGAGATTTTAGGCTATAACCCTAAAAAGCTCCTCAACCAGATCAAAAATATCGTGGTGCGCCAGGAGCGCAAGTTTAACAACCTGTACGAAAACATCATTGTAAAGCAGCTTGCCGAGGAAAAGATATTTATCCTGAATGACAAACAACTGAATGTGTCGCGCGGGGAATTTGTGAAGCATTATTTCAGGGAAAGGCTGTTATCAACCCTGGTGCCGATCATGCTTCATGAAGCGATGCCGCTGCCGGAGCTAAGGGACAGGGCCATCTATTTCTTCGTTAAGCTTACTAAAAATAAAAAAACGCGGCTGGCGCTGATCGAATTCCCCGATTCGCTTAATCGCTTTGTGGTACTGCCCGAAACCAATAACCTGAAGTTTGTTATCCTGGTTGATGATATCATCCGTTACAGCCTGGAAGACATTTTCTTCATTTTTGAGCACGACAGCGTCGAAGCCTACTCGATACAGCTCACCCGCGATGCCGAACTGGACCTGGACAAGGAAGTAAGCGAAAAGTTTATCGATTCATTATCCAAAAGCTTGCTCAAGCGCCGCAAGGGCAAACCCATGCGGTTACTGTACGATTCGGAAATGCCCCTGGACATGCTGAAATACCTCGTTAATAAAATGGGGCTCAGCGGCGAAAGCCTTATTCCGGGCAACCGTTACCATAACTTTAAAAATTTTATCTCTTTCCCCAACGTTGGCCGGCCCGAGCTGGAATATGAGAAAAATCTTCCATTGCCGGTGGATGGGCTTTCCTTCGGGAAAAGCCTGATCGATATGGTGGCAAAAAAGGATTACATGATCAGCACGCCCTACCAGTCGTACGATTATGTGATCCATTTTTTACGCGAAGCTGCCATTGACCCTAAAGTAAAAGAGATCAGCATCGCCGTATACCGCCTGGCCGAAAATTCGCGGGTAATGCACGCCCTGATCAATGCCGCAAAGAATGGCAAAAAAGTGACCTGCCTTGTTGAGCTGCGCGCCCGTTTTGACGAGCAAAATAACATCACCTGGAGCCGGCGGCTGGAAGAGGAGGGGGTAACGGTGCTTTACGGTATCGAGGGATATAAGGTACACTCTAAAATATGCCTCATTTCGCGCCAGCAAAAAAATAAGCTGGAATATTACGCCTGCCTGTCAACGGGCAACTTTAACGAACGGACCGCGCAGCTTTACGCAGATCATACACTGCTAACGGCTGACAAACGGATCACCGCCGACCTGACCAACATCTTTAAAGCGCTCAACAAAAACCTGCTGCCAAAAGGTTTAAAAAGCCTTATCGTTTCGCCCATCGATGCGCGGCCCGCTATTTATAAGCTGATTGACAATGAGATCAAAAACGCCAAGGCGGGCAAGGAAGCTTATATGATCCTTAAAATGAACAGCCTGGCCGACGAGCAGATCATCGCGAAACTGTACCAGGCCAGCAATGCCGGCGTAAAAATTAAAATGATCATCCGCGGGATGTGCTGCCTTATTTCGGGCCTGAAGGGTTTCAGCAAGAATATCGAGGTGCTCAGCATCGTCGACAAATACCTGGAGCATTCGCGCGTACATATCTATTGCAACGGCGGCGATGAGCTGATCTACCTCACCTCCGCTGATTTTATGACGCGCAATATCGATACGCGTGTGGAAGTTGGTTTCCCGGTATATAACGAAGACCTGAAAAAAGAGATCAGGGATATCATTGACCTGCAGTTGGAAGACAATACCAAATCGCGCGAGATCAACGCCCACAACACCAACAAATACCACAAAAACAGTTCGGGCATACCGCAACGCGCCCAGGTCGACATTTACAACTACCTGAAATTTAAAATCAAATAGAAATTGAGATACGCCGCTATTGACATTGGTTCAAACGCAGTAAGGTTACTTATTGCGGATATTATCGAAAACAACCATTCCGTTTCGTTCAAAAAAAACACGCTCGTACGTGTACCCCTTCGGCTTGGCGACGACGCCTTTTTGGATCACCGGCTTTCGGACAGGAAAAAGGCCGATCTGGTAAAAACCATGCAGGCTTTCCGCCACCTGATGGATGTTTACAAAGTGGTTGATTACATGGCCTACGCTACTTCGGCCATGCGCGAAGCCAAAAACGGCGAGGAGATTGCAGCGCAAATAAAAGCTGAAACAAATATCGACCTGGAGATCGTCAACGGGCAAAAGGAAGCCTCGATCATTTATTCCAGCCATGTGGAAGAAAACATTGATAAAAGCAAAAACTACCTGTACATCGATGTAGGCGGAGGAAGTACCGAGCTTTCCCTGTTTTCGGCAGGCGAGCTTTGGGCCTCTAAATCATTTAACATCGGCACCATCCGGATGCTGGACAACCAGGATACCGAAGAAAGCTGGAAAGATATGACCGATTTCCTGCGCGAAAATACCCGGCCGTTCAAACTGGTATCGGGCATTGGCACCGGCGGAAACATCAACAAACTTTACCGTATGTCGGACGAGAAGGAGGGAAGCCCCTTGTCTTTTGGCAAGCTGAAATCGCTTTACCAGTATTTAAGCTCTTTTTCGTTAAAAGACAGGATCAACGTACTGGGTTTGAACCAGGATCGCGCGGATGTGATCATACCTGCCTGCGAGATCTATATGACCGTAATGAAAGCCGCCAACATCAAAAATATCTATGTGCCGACCGTGGGTTTGGTGGATGGGATCATCCAGACATTGATTGAGAAGCATTACGGGAAATGAATAATTATCGGCGTCGCCGCTTTAAGCGGCCCGTGCGTTAGGCTCCCCTCTTGAGAGGGGCACGGGGTGTGTCATTCGATGTAAGGGGGGCCATGAAATTAAGTGATAACCCCGGAAAATGCGAAAAACACACCCCCGCCACACTACGGCCTGCCGCCCCACTCTCAATAGGAGAGTTTTAACAACACACGTTAAATTTATTTTAACAAATTATTTAAAAATTAAAAAAAATAGTTTCTATATTTGTAGTGCCCTCTCAAAGGGCATGTTTTTCATAGGTAGATGTAGGGTCGAGTACTTGTTATTCGACCCTTTTTTATGCACTCAATTTTAACCGGTCAGGATATATGGGTTTGGAGCGAAAGAAAAAGATCGTAATTGCCGTTACCGGCGCCAGCGGTTCGATATATGCCAAATTATTGTTGGATAAACTACAACAGCTAAGCACACAGATAGAGGAGGTTGCGGTTGTAATGTCCGACAATGCCAAACAGGTTTGGAAACTGGAACTTGACAACGAAGAATACGCAAAATACCCCTTTAAATTTTACGCCAAAACCGACTTTATGGCGCCATTTGCTTCGGGTTCAGCGCGGTTTGATACCATGGTGGTTGTTCCCTGTTCCATGGGTACCCTGGGCAGGATCGCCGCAGGAACATCCGATGACCTGATCGCCCGCGCGGCCGACGTTATCCTAAAAGAGCGCCGCAAACTAATCCTGGTGGCAAGGGATATGCCTTTCAGCCTCATCCATATCCGCAACATGGAAACCATTACACTGGCGGGTGGGATTATCTGCCCGGCTATACCATCATACTACAGTAAGCCTAAAACGATTGAAAACCTGGCGATGACGGTGGTGAACAGGGTGGTTGATTTGATAGGGTTGGAGAATGAGAGTTATAGGTGGAATGAGAGTGATTAGTAAACTTCCAAATTCTTATTGGAGTTTCCTTTTGGCAAAACTTATTTCCTCAATTTGTCGCGATATGCTTTTTCTTTCGTGGGGTCCCAAATTCGATCGTAGAGCGCTTTACCAACAACGCTATTCCAAATAAACGCAATGGGAATTCCTATCCACTTTGCAATGTCATTCTTTTCGAGTGTGCTCCACGCATTGACGCCAATTACCCATTTTTTAATATAAATTATGACTAAAAACACTGTAACAATGAGACTTAGCACAAACGATAAAACGGCTTTATTTTTCCATTTTTTCACGATTGCGTCTTCAGCTTTGGAATTAATTTTAGGCTTTACAAACTCCGATTCTTTTGCTTGCAATGAAGTTATATTATTACTGTTAATAACAGGGCTGTTAGTAAACTGGGGGCTAACTATTATTTGTGGATTAACTTCTACCATCAGGTGTTCATACAAAATATGCTTTTTGGTTTGTTCAGGTGATTCAAATAGTTCTAATACCTGAAGCACATCGATGTCTTTTAAACCTGTTTTTGGGTCATACGGGATGACGGACACCCCATTATTCAAAGCGGCTAGCATCTCATCATACTTTAAAAATACATTACGTTCGTCCCTAACATAATCGACCTCTTCATCCACCGGAAAATTGTGGTACATATTAAAGATGTCACGAAAATCATTCCTTATTACTTCCCACATGCCTCGAATGTTGTCCCCATTTATCCAGCAATTGATCTCTTTTGAGTATTGATTTGTTTCAACGAGGGCATAAGTCTGGCTTGTAGCGTGTTTGAAATATATCCCTGAATTCCAATAATCATTGCTCACAATATGTGGGATGTTTTTGGCAATGAACTGGTGCATGACTAACATCTCAAATTGCGAGTGAAATTTGAGCCGAAAATGCCTACCACCAGAAATGTCATAGTTTCTTTCAGGCTTTTCGCCGAATGCACCGGGAAATAAGTACTCATGTTCGACAAGGGGATTTTTCTGGCACAATCTATAGTCAAGCATCAGTTGTAAAATAAACTTAAATTGCTGCTCGTGATATCTTATTTTAATGTGCTTGTCTGAAAATATCTCCTTCTCTTCACTAAATATTTCACGCAGGTCGTCCCAAGTTAAATGACCTTTTTTCCGTCGAGTAACTTCTGCAGTAATAATAGCGTATGCGCCTGTACTAATCCATTCTGGATTTAACACTTGTAGTTCGTTTAGAACCGGTTTATCAAAAAAAACGATGGATCCAACGGAGTCTAGTATTTTTAACAAGTTCCGTCGGCGCTCAGGGTCATTATATTCGACTTCCTTACACCACGTCTCGTATTGGTCATATTTAATATAATGTTTTTCAATTGGAATCCCAGATTCAAGTCTTTGTTTTATCCTAAACCAAATTTCAGGATATTGCGTTTTTAGTCCTTCATTTGCCAAAACAGCATTTTTTATCGCCATTTTGAACTCAGGCATACCTTCGCCCGTCGCACAAGAAAGGATAATTGGCTCTGGCAAATATTTATATGTTTTCCTCAGTTCACGAAAATTTGTGAGAAAGTCAGCTTGCGAATCGTTTCTTTCCTTCCAATTGTAAACGATGATTATTTGAGAGTTTCGACCTAACTTATCGATCTGATCGAGCCAATAACCAGCTTTTTCGTCGTTTCGTGGGTTTAGCACAAGAACATAAACGACTCGTTCTGTAAAAAAAAATTGGTGGAGCGAATGTTGTATATGCTGTCCGCCGAAATCCCATAAGTTTACATTGATTGGCTCACCTTTTTCATTTTCAAATCCTTTCCACGCAATTTTATTTATTCCATGTGTTGATTTTTCGCCAACGACAAATTCTTCGTACACCAGTCGCTTCATCAGCGTCGTTTTGCCAACTCCACCATCGCCGACAAAAATCAATTTACATTCATTCAACGGTCTTAAATTACCTGTTAGATATTCGATTATGGAGTCTCTCCCTCTGGCTATCACCTCCAAAGGTGGACTCTCGATTGGGTTTCCGTTCAGAAATATTTTGCCAGAATAATACCACGAGTCTTTAAGTTCAACCTCAACGTCGATTTCAAGGTCGGTGTTATCAATTAAATCAGACGTAATAGCTCTAAACAAATTATTTTGAAGTTTTAATGTTGTTAGTGAACTCGATGGTCTCACATTGAATTTTGTTATTTTGTTGTTTGCTAGGTTTAGTGTGTTTAATGAAGATATTTCACTAATGTATGTTGCCCCTTTGTCTTCGATTTTATTAGTTTGGACATTAAGGGAAGTAAGCGAGGATAGTTTGCTTATATATTTTGCACCCTCGTCTCCTATATGATTATTTTCTAAGTTCAAGAACGTAAGTGTGGAAATGTTACCGATAAACTTGGCGCCAAGTCCACTAATATTATTGGCGCCGAGATTTAAAGAAGTAAGTTTAGAAAGCTTAGTGAGACATTTAGCGCCATTGTCTTCAATGTAATTATTTTCCAGATTCAGGAACGAGAGGAGAGATAGATGACTAATATATTCTGCGCCGCTTTCTCCAATATAGTTGTTGCCAAGATTTAAGGATGTCAATTGAGAAAGATTCATAAGGTATTTAGCCTCGTCATTCCCAATATCATTATGGCGAATACTCAAATCCACAAGTGACGGTAGTTTGCTTATGTGTTCAACTCCCTTTTTTTCGATTTTATTAAAATCCAGATTCAGGGAGGTAAGCGAAGATATTTTGCTGATGCATTCTGCGCCCATTTCTCGAATTTTGTTATGAACGAGATTTAAATCGTAAATACAAGTAAATTCATTTAAGTATTTGACTCCATGGTCGGTAATATCGTTGTCTTCAAGACTTAAAGACTTTAGTGAAAAAAGTCTTCCTATATGTTTTGTACCTCTTTCACCAATGTTATTGCTACGAAGATTTAGAGACGTAAGTGAAGAAAGTCTACCAATATGTTCCGCTCCTTTTTCTCCGACACTATTATATGCAAGGTTTAAACTGGCGAGTGACGAAAGGTTACTAATGTATTCAGCCCCTTTTTCGTCGATCTTATTATTAGCAACGTCCAATGAAATAAGTGAATGCATTTTTCGGATGTATTCTGCTCCACTGTTTCCGATATTATTGCTATCTAGCACCAATGTTTTAAGACATGAAAGTCTGCTGACGTACTTTGCCCCTTTGTCTCTAATTTTATTGCCGGCGAGAATAAGTGTATTAAGAGAAGAAAGTCGACTGATGTGCTCTGCGCCCGTATAAAAGATATTATTTCGACCAACATCCAGATCGGTAAGGGAAGAAAGTCGCCCGATGTATTCGGCCTCTTTGTCATTAATCTCACAACTTTCCAAACTTAAGGACGTAAGATTTTTCAATTTTAACAATATCAATAACGAATCTTCATTGCTATGAAACAAATTAGGGGCTAAATTATTGGCGCTCGGTTTGTATTCATGATTTGACCAGTACTTGTCACCGAAGTTAATGTGTTGTAAAGAGTCCCCTAGCGTTAATATTTGTTCAGGTATTGCGGTTAAATTACAATTGCCTATGTCAAGAAAAGTAGATTTGCTTAAGTAAGCCTCGTTTATGAGTCGTACGGCTAATTGGTTGTTCATGCAGTAAAGGTTAAAGTTGCCGAAATGGGCTTTTCCTAAGTAAATAAGTAAATTATTTGCAATAAAGCAAATAAATCAGCCGGTCGCTTGCATCAGGTCGCTTGTTCAAGTCTACGTCAGGTATTGGACTCACCGACTTTTCCAACTTTCGGACTAATTCCCTACCTTTGCGCCCGTTAAAATGAACAGGAAGGTCGCCTTTTATACTTTGGGATGTAAGCTGAATTACTCGGAGACATCCTCCATTGGGCGCCTGTTTAATAATGCCGGTTACCAAACCGTCGACTTTAGCGATACGCCTGATGTTTTCGTGATCAATACCTGCTCCGTTACAGAGCATGCCGACAAAAAATGCCGCAAGGTGGTTAAGGAGGCATTAAAGATTTCCCCAAATGCTTACGTTACTATCGTAGGCTGCTATGCCCAGTTAAAGCCAAAAGAGATAGCCGAAATACCCGGCGTGGATATGGTTCTGGGCGCTGCAGAGAAGTTTCAGATTGTGGATCATATTACCGATCTCACCAAAAATCCCAAGACACTTATTTATAATCAACCGGTTAGCGAGGCTAATGAGTTTGTTCCGGCCTGGTCGTTCGGCGACCGTACCCGCACCTTTTTAAAGGTACAGGACGGCTGCGATTACAGCTGCAGCTTTTGTACCATCCCCTTGGCACGTGGCAGCAGCCGCAGCGATACTATTGAACATGCGGTTGAACAGGCCCGTGCAATTGGCCGGTCGGGTGTAAGGGAGATTGTTTTAACCGGCGTAAACCTGGGCGATTTCGGCATCAGGGACGGTAAGCGTAAAGATAAATTTTTCGACCTGGTAAAAGCGCTGGATGAAGTTGAGGAGATCGACCGCATCCGCATATCTTCCATCGAGCCCAATTTACTTTCGGACGAGATCATCGAATTTGTGGCCGGTTCAAAACGTTTTGTGCCGCATTTCCATATCCCCCTGCAATCCGGGTCGGATAAAATACTGGGCCTGATGCGCCGCAGGTATAAAAGAGAATTATATGCCAACCGCGTTGCCAAAATAAAGGAACTGATGCCCGATTGCTGTATAGGCGTTGACGTGATCGTCGGCTTCCCCGGCGAAACGCGCGAAGATTTTATCGACACCTATAATTTTTTAAATGAGCTTAACGTTTCCTATCTGCATGTTTTCACTTACTCAGAGAGGGAAAATACGCCGGCGGCGGAGATGAAAGGCTCGGTTCCGGGTTCAACACGGGCCGAAAGAAGCAAAATGCTGCATATCCTTTCCGATAAAAAGCGCCGGGCGTTTTACGAAAGCCAGCTGGGCAAAAGCGATGTGGTGCTGTTTGAGGGCGACGTAAAAGATGGTTTTATGCACGGCTTTACACGCAACTATATAAAAGTTAAGACAAAGTTCGACCCTGTTTTGGTAAACGAGCTGAAAACTGTTTTATTAACACAAATTTCACCCGATGGTGATGTTGAAATAACCGAAACCGAAGAAATATTTGCGCATTAACCCTATATTGCCCCAAAAACCAAACAATGTTTCCTACCATTTCCTCGCTTATAAAATATTTTACCGGTCTTGATATTCCGCTGCCGTTCCAGTCGTTCGGGCTTTTTGTGGCCATTGCCTTTATCGGCGCTTACTGGGCTTTTACACAGGAATTTAAACGAAAAGAAAAACAAGGGTACATCCATTCGTTTAAAAAGAAGATCACAGTCGGCGAAAAGATCACCTCCACTGAATTACTGTTCAACGGCTTTTTTGGATTTATATTAGGCTATAAACTGGTAGACGCCGCGCTTAACTACCAGGCCCTGGTTGATGATACGCAAGGGTTCATGCTTTCGTTAAGAGGCAACTGGATAGGCGGCATCGTCGGCGCGGGCCTTTTTGCCTACTGGGCGTATTACGAAAACAAGAAACAGGTATTACCCGAACCTAAGGAAAAAGAGGTTACCGTACATCCCTACGAGCTGATGGGCAGCATTTTGCTTTGGTCGGCGATATTTGGTTTTGCCGGCGCCAAAATATTTAATGCGCTTGAAAACTGGGGCGAGTTTTTAAAGGACCCTGTTGGCATGCTGGTTGGCTTTAGCGGTTTAACCTTTTATGGCGGATTAATATGCGGCGGCGCGGCGGTATTATACATTGCCTGGAAACATGGCATCAAATGGCCGGATATGCTGGATATTGGCGCCGCCGGTATGATGCTTTCTTACGGGTTGGGCCGTATTGGCTGCCAGATGTCGGGCGATGGCGACTGGGGTATTAATAACTACGCCCCCAAGCCGCATTGGTTAAGCTGGGCTCCCGATTGGATGTGGGCTTTTAAATTTCCGCACAATGTGAACAATGTTGGCGGCATACATATCCCCGGGTGTGTGGGTAAATATTGCAGTGAGCTGCCTGTCCCCGTTTTTCCAACCTCCTTTTACGAATCGGTGGTTTGTATCCTCCTTTTTTTCCTGCTCTGGAGCATTCGCTACAAGATCAAAACCCCTGGCGTATTATTCGGTATTTATATGATCCTAGCCGGGGTGGAGCGTTTTTTTATAGAACTGATACGTGTAAATACCAAATATCCGCCCATTTTTGGCGTCAGCTACACGCAGGCCGAACTGATCTCGGTTTTAATGGTTTTGGGTGGCGCCGTTTTGATCTTTGTACAAACGAATAAGAAAGTGACGAAGGTGCAGCATGGGTAACGCGGCCTTTGGCGAAAAGCTGCTGAAAAATCAGGCTGTAAGGTTCATTTTCTCCGCAGGCAGCGGATTTTTGGTTGATGTGGCCGCTTTTTCGCTATTGTTTAAAAATCTGCTGGTTCAGCCTACTTACCACGTTCTATGGTTTACACTTCGAAATTATACTTTATCCTTTTCCATCTCATTTTTCCTTGGGGTGATGGTAAATTTTTTGATAACCAGGTATTTCGTCTTCACTGAATCTACTTCAAGGCCGCGTAAGCAGTTTCTCAGGTTCTTTTCCGTTGCTATTATCGGCTACTTTGCTAACTGGGGCGTTTTAAAATATTTTATTCAAAGCTTGCACATTTATCCGCTGGTCGCCAGGCCGGCAACTGCATTAACATTGTTTTTTTTGAGCTTTTTTGTACATAAATTCTTTTCGTTCAGTTTATCATTAAGGCATCAAACGCCGGGGAAGGTAACCAGGCAATAGGCACGAATTTTCACGAATGCCTGTTTGGTTGATATGCAGCTGCGATTTTTTAATCCGCCATGTTTTGTGTCAATTCGCCCTTATTCGTGAAATTCGTGCTAATTATATTCGTGTTAATTAAAATATTATGCTTGAGCAGTTAACCCAAAGTGTTATTACCATTGCCAAAGAGGCGGGAAGCTTTATCCGTGAGCAGCGGAAAACATTTAGTCCGGACCAAATTGAATTCAAGGGCCTGAACGACCTTGTTTCCTACGTCGACCAAACGGCCGAGCAAATGATCGTGGCAGCCCTTGAAAAGCTGTTGCCGGAGGCAGGCTTTATCACCGAAGAAAAAACGATCAGCCGTACCGGCGAGCGTTATAACTGGATCATCGATCCCCTCGACGGCACCACCAATTTTATACACGGCTTACCCGTTTTTTCGGTAAGCATCGCGCTGCGGGAATATGATGAGCTGGTATCAGGTGTAGTGTATGAAATAAACCTGGATGAATGTTTTTATGCCTGGAAAGAGTCGCCGGCTTACTTGAACGGAACTGAAATAAAAGTTAGCAAGGCTGACGCGATCAGCAAAAGCCTGCTGGCGACGGGCTTTCCGTATTACGATTTTACAAAACAGCCAGCATATATCAACCTGTTTACCGAATTGATGAAAAGCTGCCATGGCTTACGCCGCCTGGGTTCGGCCGCTGTCGACCTGGCCTACACGGCCTGCGGTCGCTTCGATGCTTATTATGAGTATAATCTGAATGCCTGGGACGTGGCAGCCGGTGTGCTGATTGTGCGCCAGGCTGGGGGAGATGTGGTTAATTTTAACGGTGGTTCTGAAATTTTAAATACGAGGGAATTACTGGCCACTAACGGCAAAATAACTGGGGAGATGCTGGAGACGATCCAAAAATATTTTTGAGGATGATTACACTGATTTATTTTTGATTTCATTGATTATCTCTGCGATCCAGGAACAAATCCGTAAAATCATCTCTGAAATCGGTGTAATCCCAAAATACTACATGGCTTCAGATACCACCTCGGTAACCTCAGGAACCATCCGCTTCAACAGGTTTTCTATACCGGCTTTTAAGGTAACGGTAGACGATGGGCATCCGCTGCACGAGCCACGCAGCTCAACGGTAACCTTGCCGTCTTCGTATGATTTATAGGTGATGGCGCCGCCGTCCTGCTCAACCGCCGGGCGAACGTAGTCATTTAATATTTGCTGTATTTTTACCTCGGTTTCGGTGCCTTCAAAGTCAAGATTTTCAACGTGCTCTTCTTCCTTAACCTTTAATTCCGCTTCAACAGCGCCTTTTACAAATTCTTTCAGTATCGGCATGATGTCATCCCAGCTATCGCCGTCGAATTTGGTAACGGTTACAAAGTTGCTGGCAAAAAACACACCGTTAACGAACGAAAACTTAAACAACTCCTTAGCGAACGGTGAGCTTTCGGCGCTTTCCCTTGTGGCATAATCAACGCTGCCATTGATCAGCAACTTGTTCACGATGAACTTCATGGTGGCCGGGTTTGGCGTCGATTCGGTATATACGTTGATATTCATTTTATTTCTTACTTATCGTTTCAACAACAAATTTAACCACGTTTTTGATTTAAAAGGATTTGTTACGGAGTTATGACCCGCTTATTACAATGTGCGGATGTGCAAATGTGCAGATGTGCGGATTTGAAAAAGATTATTCTAACATCCGCACATCTGCACATTCGCATATTTGCACATCAAATCCCAGTATAATTCAAAGGCGTAATCGCTTTGATTTCTTCCTTAACTGCCGGTGTAACATCCAATCCTTCCACAAAATCGGCGATAGTAGCAGCGTTTACGTGCGAATTTGTGCGGGTTAGCTCTTTAAGCGCCTCGTAAGGGTTTGGATATCCTTCCCGGCGCAGTATCGTTTGTATAGCCTCCGCAACTACCGGCCAGTTTGCTTCGAGGTGCGCGCTGATCACGTCAGCATTCAGCAGCAGTTTGTTCAATCCTTTCAGGGTTGATTTGATGGCAATCATCGTGTGCGCAACCGGTACGCCGATATTACGCAACACGGTCGAATCAGTCAGGTCCCTTTGTAGTCGCGACACAGGCAGCTTAGCACTAAAATGCTCAAACAAAGCATTCGCGATACCCAGGTTGCCTTCCGAGTTTTCAAAATCTATCGGGTTTACCTTATGCGGCATGGCTGATGAGCCGATCTCGCCGGCTTTGATCTGCTGTTTAAAATAATTCATGCTGATGTAGGCCCAGATATCCCGATCCAGGTCGATCAGTATGGTGTTGATCCTTTTCAATGCATCACATTGTGCGGCAAAATTATCGTAATGCTCGATCTGCGTGGTAAACTGTGAGCGGCTCAACCTCAAAATATCGTTTACAAAATGGTTTCCGAAAGCTTTCCAGTCGATATCTGCATAGCCAATATGATGTGCATTGAAATTACCCGTCGCCCCGCCAAACTTTGCGGAATAGGGTATACGCTCAAGCTGGGCTAATTGGTTTTCCAGCCGTTCCACAAAAACCATCAGCTCTTTTCCCAAGCGGGTAGGCGAGGCCGGTTGTCCATGGGTATGGGCAAGCATAGGTATTGCGGCCCATTCGGTGGCATAGCTTTTTAATTTGGCAACCAGTTCATTAATAGCCGGGTAGTACACTTCATCCAGCGCCAATTTAAATGAATAGGGGATGGCCGTGTTATTAATATCCTGCGAGGTAAGCCCGAAGTGAATAAATTCCTTATATGACTCAAGTCCTATCTTGTCAAATTCCTTTTTTATAAAATACTCAACAGCCTTAACATCATGGTTGGTTATTTTCTCTATTTCCTTAATGCTTTGGGCATCCTGCTCGTTAAAATTTTTATAGATATCCCGTAACTTTTCTGTTTCATTTTTATCAAAATCACGTAACTGAGGCAGCGGATGTTCGCATAAGGCTATGAAATACTCTATTTCAACAAACACCCGGTATTTGATCAGCGCAAATTCGGAAAAATACGCGGCCAGGTTTGCAGTTGTGTTTCGATAGCGGCCGTCAATAGGTGAAATTGCTGAAAGTGGTGTAAGCGTCATGCGGTTGTTTTGGGCAAAGGTAATAAATAAGGAATTGAATTGGTTTGTTAATTAACCGCAAAGGGCGCCAAGATTTTTCGCAAAGGGCGCAAAGTATAAATGGCGGCGAGATAATTAAAATATAAATTATTATGTCTGAAGATGAAATTTCCAATATTGTTATCGGCTGCGGAATTTATGTTTATAAAGCTTTGGGCCCTGGATTGTTGGAAAGTGCTTATAAAGAATGTCTGTTTTATAAGTTGGTTCAATCCGGCTTCTATGTAGAAAAAGAAAGGCCGAGCCCCTAATTTTTGAAGATGTAAGATTGGACGTAGGCTATCGTATTGATTTGTTAGTGGAGAACAAATTGGTAATTGAAATAAAAAGTGTTGAAACGCTGACTGATGTTCACCTCGCCCAAACATTAACCTACTTAAAACTCGGGCATTATAAATTGGGATCGCTAATGAACTTTAACGTCTCAAAATTAAAGGAAGGCATAAAAAAGGTAATAAATAGTGGTATGTAAACCGTGAAGGCTGGAACAGCTATAATGCATTTTGCGACCTTTGCGAAAATCTTTGCGGCCTTTGCGGTTAAATAATCTGATGGCGCAAATTGCCCCATAAATTGTCATCATCCGCACCTGTCGGTTAATAAAACCCGGGATATTTTTGTCCCAGTGAAGTAAAATGTCAGGGAAACGTAAATTGCTTAGGAAACTTTGAAATCTAAAAATGTTTCCATAGTTTTGACCCGAAATGTCAATAAGTCAAACAGAGCGTATAGTTTCGGGCAGCGAGGAGTTGTTTTTAAAGGCCGGGATAAAGAGCGTTACGATGGATGATATTGCCGCGCACCTGGGCATGTCGAAAAAAACCATCTACCAGTTTTTTAAAGATAAAAATGAGCTGGTACTTGCGCTGGTGAAAAAGAAGCTGAAAGATGATGAGGACCAGATGGCCGCCATCATCAGCCAAAGCGGGAATGTGATGGAGGAAATGATCAACATGATGAAATGTTCGGAAGATATTTTTTCAAGGATCAATCCCATTGTTATACACGATCTGCAAAAATATCACCCCGAAGCCTGGAAGCAGTTCCAGGATTTTAAGTCAGGCGTGATCGTGCATACGCTGGAGATGTTGTTGAGCAAGGGCATTAAGCAAGGTTATATACGTCCCGATATCGATGCAAGGATACTGGCCCGGATGCGGGTGGCGCAGGTGGAGATGGGCTTTAACGCGGGCATTTTCCCCGTAGCTGAGTTCAGTGTATGGAAGGTGCAGTACCAGATGCTCGAGCACTTTAACTACGGGATATGTACCTTAAAAGGCTATAAGGTACTTAACCAGTACAAAAATATAATTGAAGAATAACACTGCTGACATACGGTTGTCACCCGCACGGATTTATTTTGTGACAAATGTCCAATTCAGCGGTAAAAAAATGTTATACAAACGAATCACACCATAAAATGAAACAAATACTAATTATAGCTTCCCTGCTGTTTGCCGCCGGCCTTAATAGCTACGCGCAGCAGGACACAGGTAAGAACAAAACGTTTAACTTCTCGGTCGCCGATTGTATAAATTATGCCTACGCCCACCAGGACTCGGTAAAGAATGCCGCGCTGGATGTACGCAGCGCCGACTACAAGATTAAAGAAACTATCGGGACCGGCCTGCCGCAGATCAGTGGATCGGCTTCATTCCAGGACTATTTAAAGGTGCCTACTACAGTTGGGCCGAATTTCTTTTCGGGGCAACCAATAGATCCAAATGCGCCGCTGGCGCCTTTTCCTTTCGGGCCGGTTAATTATAATAATACCTATTCTGCTCAACTCACGCAATTGCTGTTCAGCGGCACGTTTTTGGTTGGCCTGAAAGCGGCCAAAACCTATAAGGAACTTTATGAAAGGACGTTAGTGCGATCAAAAATACAAACCAGCGTAAACGTAACCAAAGCTTATTACCAGGTGCTGGTTAGTAACGAACAAATTAAATTGCTGGATGCAAACATTAACCAGATAAAGCAGCAACTCGATCAAACCACGCAGCAAAACAAACAGGGTGTGGTTGAAAAGATAGACGTGGACCGCTTAACCGTGCAGTACAACAACCTGGTTACCAACCGCGAGAATGCGGTACGGTCGCTGGTGCTGACCTACGAGCTGTTGAAATTTCAAATGGGAATGCCTATACAGCAGGAAATCACTTTAAAGGACAAACTGGAAGACATCGATTTGAACCAAAACGCCGCCGCCCTGCCCGATACTTCATTTTACCACCGGCGTATTGAATATAACCTGGCGGAAACCAACGTAAAGCTGAACCAGTTGGATGTGCTGCAAAAAAAGGCTGCATTCCTGCCTTCGCTTTCGGCAAACGCAGGTATAGCCGATGTGTACCAGGAAAATCATTTCAAGTTTTTGTATGATCACCCATATTTTAATGATTATATAGGCTTAAGTTTAACCGTGCCCATCTACAACGGCGGGCAGCGCAAAAACCAAATGCGCGAATCGCAGATCAATGTTCAAAAAGCACAAAACGACCTTTATAATGCAAAAAACGCACTAAGTCTGCAGGTAAGTAAAGCGCAAATAACCCTGACAAATGGGATTGAATCATTAAACAACCAAAAGCGCAGCCGTGAACTTGCCGAAGAAGTGCTGCGGGTTGCAAGAATAAAATACCAGCAGGGGGTTGGGTCGAGTATAGAAGTTACGCAGGCGGAAACGGATTTGCAAAGCGCCGATAATGACTATATTCAGGCGTTGTACAACTCCCTGGTAAGCAAAGTAGACCTTGAAATGGCTTTAGGCAACATTAAATAAAAACAGGCTCAAACAATAACCAACATACAAGACATGAAAAAACTGATATACCTTTCGGCAATTATGGTACTGGCGGCATGCAATAAACCGCAGGACAAAGCGGCGCAACTGGCCGATCTGAAAAAACAACAGGCGAAAATAGATTCGCAGATCGTGAAGCTGCAGGCTGAATTAGGCAAAAAAGATACGGTGAAATCGATCGACGTGAGTACGGTTACCGTTACACCAGGCAATTTTACCAATTATGTTGATTTGCAGGGACGTATAGATGCGCAGGATAATGTGATGGCCTATTCACAATCGCCTGGCGTTATTACCTCGCTAAACGTCAAAGCAGGCGACCACGTAAGCAAGGGCGAAGTTTTAGTGCAATTAGACAATAGCGTTTTGAACCAGCAAATTGCACAAGCACAAACACAGGTTAATTTGAACAAGACGTTATATGATCGCCAAAAAAATCTTTGGGATCAGAAAATTGGCACCGAAGTTCAATATTTACAGGCTCAAACGACGTTGTTAAGCTCGGAAAAACAAGTTTCCCAACTGCGTCAGCAAGCTGATATGTACCGGATAACCGCGCCCATAAGCGGCACAATAGACCAAATGGACCTTAAACTGGGGCAGGTGATACAACCTGGCACCAATGGAATACGAATAGTAAATACCGACAATTTAAAAGTAAAAGCTGATGTACCGGAATCATACGCAACGGATATCAATCAGGGTGACCAAGTTAAAGTCGTTATCCCTGACGCCAATGATTCGCTTAACCTCAAAGTCACTTTTGCCGCCAAGGTAATCGATCCCGGTTCGCGGAGCTTTGGTATCGAAATTAAACTTCCGCCCAGCAAAACACTGCGGCCTAACATGACAGCAACCATTCGTGTAGCAGATTATTCGAAAAAGAACTCTTTATCGGTTCCGTTAAAAGCCATTCAACATTCAGATACCAGTACATTTGTGTTTGTTAATCAAAACGGGCTTGCAAAAAAACGGATTGTTAAGATAGGTAACACGTATGGCGGAAAATCAGAAATTACAGCAGGTTTGTCAGCCGGCGATCAAGTTGTGACCGAAGGCGCGAGCGAGATCGAGGACGGCGACAAGTTGAGGGTTCTGAACTCGGCTAATTAATCATTCAAAACAAATTGGATATGAAAGACCAGGAAAAAGAATTTGCGCCCTCCAGCTGGGCCATCAATAATAAAACGGCGGTTTACGGTTTCATATTTATGATCGTGCTGCTGGGCTTGCTGAGCTATATAAGGCTGCCAAAAGAGAACTTTCCGGATATTGCGCAGTCCAAAGTTTTTATCACTACCGCTTATAATGGCCAGTCGCCGCAAAACATCGAGGTACTGGTCACCAAACAGATCGAAAAGCAGCTGAAGTCGTTAAAAGGTCTGAAGAAGGTGACTTCAAACACCCAGCAAAACGTATCCATCATAACGGCGGAGTTTAATGCCAATGTCGACATTAGGAATGCCAAGCAGGACGTGAAAGATGCCGTTGACAAGGCCAAACAGGACCTTCCGAAAAATGACAACAATTTGCAGGAGTCGGTTATTTCGGATATCGACGTGGCCGACCTGCCCATTTTGTACATTAACATCTCCGGAAACTACAGCCTCAAAAAATTAAAGGAGTACGCCGATAATTTAAAGGATGATATAGAGGCCATGAAGGAAATATCCAAAGTGGATGAAGTAGGGGCGCTGACACCTAATATCCAGGTAAATGTAGATATTGATAAAATGACCGCAGCGCAGGTGAGCTACAATGATATCATCCAGGCTATCGGCAACGAAAACGTGATTTCGAGCGCTGGTACCATCAAAAGCGATGGCATGCAGCGCACCATCGACGTGAAAGAGGATTTTAAAAGCGCCGACGAAGTGCAAGCGCTCGTTGTGCGCAACCCGCAGGGGAAGGCTGTTTATTTAAAGGATATTGCCGAAGTTAAGGACGCTTTCCAGGATCAAATCAGCTACGCACGTTTAAAAACACCTAACAACCCCAACTTTAAAAATGTAATAACATTAAATGTCGCTAAACGGTCGGGGGAGAACCTGATTGAGGCATCGGATAAAATTTATGCGATGATCAAACAAAAACAGCAAACCGTTTTCCCGAAAGGCCTGGATATTACCGTTACCGGCGACCAGTCGGATAAAACCCGTTCAACACTGAATGACCTGATCAATACCATCGTGATCGGTTTTATTTTGGTTACCATAATCCTGATGTTTTTTATGGGTACTACCAATGCCATTTTTGTGGCGTTATCGGTACCGTTGTCGTGTTTTATCGCCTTCATGCTGATGCCGGCCATCGGCTTTACGCTCAACATGATCGTGCTCTTCTCGTTCCTGCTTGCGCTGGGTATCGTTGTGGACGATGCTATCGTCGTCATTGAAAACACGCACCGTATTTTTGCCAATGGCGCTGTTCCCATTAAAAAGGCGGCAAAAATGGCCGCAGGAGAGGTGTTTTTACCGGTATTTTCGGGCACAATGACCACGCTGGCGCCTTTTATTCCGCTGGCTTTCTGGAATAGCCTGATCGGGCACTTTATGTTCTTCCTGCCAATAACCCTTATTATCACCTTATTGGCCTCGCTGGTTGTTGCGTACATCATGAACCCCGTTTTTGCGGTTGATTTTATGAAGCCGCACTATGAAGGTGAGCACGACCACCCGCGGTTCGACCGTAAAGTGCGCCGTGCATTGATATTTTTTGCCATTGCCGCTGTTTTAGGATACTTAATGAATCCGGGCGTTGGTAATTTTGTGGTTTTCGCGGCTTTCCTTTACCTGTTAAATCACTTTGTCCTTTTAAGGATAATAGACAAGTTTCAAAAGAACCTTTGGCCGCGTTTTCAGCACTGGTATGCACGCCGGCTGGAATGGGCTGTGCAGCGCCCCTGGTGGGTATTGCTCGGCGTTGTTGTGCTTTTTATCTTCACCATGGGATTCACGGCCGCCAGAAGTCCAAAAGTGGTATTTTTCCCTACGTCCGACCCTAACTTTGTTTACGTGTACGTAACCATGCCGATCGGTACCGACCAGGCTTATACCAACCAGGTTGTCGCAGACCTTGAAAAGAAGGTTGCAAAAGTGGTTGAGCCTGACAAAGATGTGGTATCTTCTATCATCTCGAACGTATCGGTAGGTGTTACCGACCCGACCGACGAGGACCAGGGGACCTATTACAATAAAGGAAAGATCACGGTTGCCTTTGTGGAATTTGGTAAACGCAACGGCAAGGATACCAAAGCTATTATGACCAGGATACGCAATTCCGTTCAGGGTGTGCCCGGTGCGCAAATTGCAGTGGCGCAGGAAAATTCAGGCCCACCGGTGCAAAAAGATATCGATATTGAAATAGCCGGCGATAATATGGATACCCTGGTGAGAACCGCCGACAGGCTGAAAAAATTCATCAATCGCCAAAACATTGGCGGTATTGAAGGCCTTCAGCCGGACGTGCAGGCCGACAAACCTGAAATAGTGTTCGATATTGACCGCGAACGTGCCAATCGCGAAGGGATCAACACCTCGCAGATCAACCAGGCTTTATTCACCTCCGTGTACGGATGGAAAGCTTCGGATTTCAGAAACACCGCCGAGGATAATTATGAGATCGACGTCCGCGCAAAAGAAGACCAGCGCAATAATATCGATGCGTTGCGTAATTTAAAGATCACCTATCGCGACCTGGCGACAGGCGGGGCTATCCGGCAGGTGCCTATCTCTGCCTTCACGGACATCAGGTACACCAATACTTATGTAAATATCAAGCATAAACAATCGCGTCGAGTGATTTCATTAGTTTCCAACGTCATTCAGCCTGCATTTAATCCAAATGAAGTTGTTGCCAGCATATCCCAGGCGATCAACAACTTTAAAGCGCCTGACGGCGTGTCGATACGGATGGGTGGCGGCCAGGAAGACCAGGCAGAGGCAGCAACTTTCCTGGGGACTGCACTGTTGATCTCTTTTGGCTTGATATTGATCATCCTGATGATGCAGTTTAACTCGATCGGTAAAACACTGATCATCTTAACAGAGATATTTTTTAGCATCATTGGGGTGTTCCTCGGGCTTAGCCTGTTTAACATGACTTTCTGTATCGTCATGACCGGTATCGGTATCATTGCGCTGGCTGGTGTCGTCGTCCGGAACGGTATATTGCTGGTTGAATTTACCGATATGCTCATCGAGCAAGGGCAAAGCCTGCACGATGCCGTGGTTGAAGCCGCCCGCACCAGGATGACGCCGGTATTGTTAACCGCCACCGCAGCCATATTGGGCTTAATCCCACTGGCTTTGGGCTTTAATATTGATTTTGCAGGGCTGTTCACACACTTTAAACCACATATTTATTTCGGAGGTGACAATAATGCCTTCTGGGGACCGTTGTCATGGACGATGATCTTCGGACTTGGTTTTGCCACCATCATCACGCTGATATTGGTGCCTTGTATGTATATCATCCGGGTAAGGATGAAAACAGCATTGGCCGGCGGCAATAAAAAAGCGGAAGAAGTTCCGCAGCTGGAAGAAGCCGCGGTTTAAACTGAAACAAATACAAGGGCGAAAGCCGAAAGCGACTGGCATACCTGCCGTTGTTGCTTTCGGCTTTTGCTTTTACCGTTAAAACTGCCATAATCATTGGTTTGAAGAAATATATTCCTTACGGCTGCGTTTCATTGTAATTTTTGATAAATTTGTTAGAAAAGTCAGCATAACATTAACCAATTATTTAGTTTGTTTTCCAGCAAAAGCCCCGATGGTTGCAATAACTGATCTCCAGGATATCAAGAAAGAGAAGATATTGGAAGCCGCATACAACCGGTTTCTGCATTATGGTTATTCCAAAACAACCATGAATGAGATTGCAGGCGACCTGTCTATGTCCAAAGCGTTACTGTATTATTACTTCCCCGATAAAAGCCGGCTGTATATTGATGTGATGCGCAAGATAGCAGATGATTATTTGCGGCAATATGCCGAAAGGGAAGGCTCCTTTGAAAACCTGAGGCAGGCATTTGAATTCCAGATCAATACGCAGCACGAATTTATCCTGAAAAATTATAACTTCTTCGATTTTTTCAGGTTGAACGAGCAAAGTTTGCCGGATATGATATGGGAAATAGTGGAGCAGGTACACCAGGGCGAAAAAGCCACTTTAGTGAACGCCATTGATGCAGAAGTAAAAAAGGGGAAAATAAACCCGGTGGAAAACGCGGGCGAGATAGTAGAGCTGCTGCTGGATGCCTTGCACGGCGTAAGGGTCACGGCAAAATCCAATAAAAAAACGATGTTCCCGATTAAAGATGATCTGGAAGAAATCCGCAAAAAACGCCTGTTATTATGCGAGATATTTATTAAGGGGCTAAGTAATTAAAAGTTTGATCCTTAGAATTTTAATAGTGTCACCACGCAGTAAAAATACACCTGACGCTACCCGGCATACCGCAAAATTGGTACCTTTGACTTGAACATTCAAAGAGTCAATAATTAACATTTTCGATATTAATTATTCAAGATACTTCTAATTTAGAGGTGATTGTTTTAGAGTGATTGGAGCGGGCCGGTTTAATTCGTCCCGCTTTTTTGTTGCTCTTCCTGTAAAGTAAGCATCCTCCAGTTCCGGCTATCCGACGATGACCCGCCGCCATATTTTAAAGTAGCGGTGAATTGGGTTTGAACTTCGTGTCCCTCACTGTTCTGTATGGTGTAAAAGGCTTTCACAACATAAATGGAGTCGGCATCTTTTGAACACTGAAAATCGTTGTCAGGAAAAATAACATCGCCGCTGGCTTTTATTTTTGAACGGATCAGGTCTTTGGAAACCTGGTAAGCCTGGTTTTTTGTCGGTATATCCGAAAAAAGACCTTCGTTTGTACCCGAGCGAACAGCCAACCTGAAAATTACTGCGATGAAAACGATAATAAATACTATAAGGACTATAACAGCCTCGCTGGTCGGTTTTCGTTTTTCTTCCTTCGCCGCTAAATAATCACCTTTTTTCATTAATCAAAAAATCGTATCGTGCAATACAATTTTAACGTAAAAGATTTTTTTTTGTTTCGATCAATAAAAATCATAGCAACGCCGGGCGCCCTCAAATTTTTGGTACGTGTCTGTTCTTGAGGGAATTGTCGTCTCATAGCCGATGCTGCCTTCGGTGGTGCCGCTGGTATTGCTGTAATTTAAGCCTGATACCGGCGCATCGTGGCTAACGCCAAGCCGCAGCTTTTCACCCCCGTCCTTGTTGATAAAAATATCGAATATGAGCGACACAACAACTGCGCTGGGTCCGCCGCCTGCGCCGCCGCTGCGATACCATAACCCTGCATTTATATTCGGACGCTTATATTGGAAGCCGATACTGTAAGATTGAGATACCGATTGTTTATAAAACACAACCGATGGGATAATGTAGGATTTGTCGTACTGGTCGTTGTTGTCGTTAGGGGCGAGATCGAAACGGTAGCTGCCATGAAAATTAAAACGGACGGGCAGCCGGGCCGGCGTTCCGCTGAACGATTCGTTAGGCTGGTTAAGATGCATCGCGGCGGCGCCGATGTCAAATTCGCCGGCGACAAGGTTGATGCCCGCGCCCGAATCAAAGAAGAACTTATTGTTAAATTGCGGGAGCGCAGCGGACGACGTTGAACCGGGGATATAACCCAGGCGAGGATCGATCTGGTCGCCGAAAACCAGGTTCCCCCAATCAATGGTGTTGTCGGTTACACCGGCCTGCAAGCCGAATGACAGTACAAAATCCTGTGAGCCGACGCTGTAGGCATAGGTGCCTGAAATATTATTTGTTGTTAAAAAAGCGGTGCCCTCGCTGCTGCGTGTCAGAAGCAAGCCGACCCCACCGCCAAACTTTGGAATATTGTAGTCGACAGAAGCCGAGAGATAATTAAAACTGCCCGGTACCGATGTAAACTGGTTGCGGTAGATCAGGTTCATGCGCAAATCTCCTTCAAACTGCCCGGTAAGGGCTGGATTAAGATAAATAGGTGAGTTAAAAAACTGCGAATACATATGATCCTGGGCAACACAGCACAAAGCGGCCAGGGTCAGGGCAAAACACAAAGCGGTACTTTTTAACTGCATTATTAACTATCTGATTAAATGAATTGTGCCCGCTCTTTTGGGCAGCGAATTTTTAATGACATTTCCTTTCCATTCTGTACCGTTTATAAACCTGGCCGATACCTGCCAGATGTACACACCCTGAGGCATCGGTTTGCCGTTAAAAGTACCATCCCAGCCTTCAACCGGCGCGCCTTTGTCGTCCAGCTTGCTGGTTTCCCACATCAGCTGCGAAAAGTTGTTAAATATTTGCAGGTGCCACTCTTTAATACCCGAGCCTTTGGCCATAAACGTTTTCAATTCAAGGGTCGCCCCGTCAGGCTCAAAAGCATTCGGCAAATATAACTGGCCCGGTACGCCGGTTATCCTTACATAGTGCGCAACAAGGCTGTCGCACCCGGCAATGTTCTCCGCCGTGAGGGTAACTTTATAAAGGCCCGTGTCAGGGAAAGTATGCTCCGGATCTTCACTGGTCGACCCCTGGCTTTTGTCGCCAAAATCCCAGAGCCACTTCACAGGGCCGTTTGTTGTATGATCGATAAACGAAAAGCTGTAGTTGGGTATGCTGGTAATGCTGTCGGGTTTTTCAGTGAACGCCACAGCAGGAGGTGACGTAACCGTTATATAGGCTTTTTTTGAGACGACATTGGTGCAATTGGTTACGGGGTTGGTCGCCGTTAAAGTGACCGTAAACGGCGATCCCGCAGTAAAATAGGTATGCGGCCCCGGACTGAACCCCGAGGCATGGCTGTTGTCGCCAAAATCCCAGTCATAGATCAGCGAACTTGCATGTATGGAAGGGTCATCCGGGGTCAGGTTGGTAAAGGTGACTGCCAGGTTTTTACAGCCCAATGTAACATCTGCCGAAAATGCCGGCTGCGGAACGGTGTATACCTCCACCTCGGAAGGCGGCGACTCAAGGTTTGTGCAACTGTTTACGGTGGTGATGGTTACGTAAAAAATGCCCGGCGTATCAAACGTATAGGGCAGTGGCGCGGTCCCGCCGGAGCGTATATCAATCACATTGTGGTTTGCATCATAAATAGTGTATTTGTAGCTGTCGCCACCTGTCGAGTTATTGATGAATGTTGCGTTAAACGGCGCACAGCCTTTGTTGGCGCCGTTTTCGATAAACATTTGCGCAACAACGCTTGAGGGCGAGGTCGTAATCGGGATAATGGCGCTTTGCCCGGTATTTCCGCAAAAGCCGGTTGCTACCATATAAAGCGTATACTGCGTGGTGTTTACGGTTGTAATGGCGGGGAAGGTAACCGGGCTTTTATCGGTTTTAATGATCGGCGGAAAAACGAGCGTCGGGCCATTATACAAGTAATAGGTGTAACTTTTGTTGTTCCCCGGCGACAGGTTTTGTACCGATAGTGTAAATGGTGCGCACCCGGTAATTTGACTTGGCGCAATATAGGCGACCGGCGTTTGCGGACGTACCGTAATGGTTAATGTAAACGGCGGCCTTTGCGTGCAGTTATTTACCACAAAAAGCGAAACGGTATAGGTAGTATCCTTCCCGTCCGTGCGCGCGGCGAAAAGATGTGACGGACTTACATCTGTTGAATCGATAATTCCGTCGCCAAATTCCCAAAGAAATTTAACGCCCGCCAAAACCGTTGAAGTGTTGGTAAGATTGACCGTCAGGTCGCCGCAGCCATCGGTTTTATCCGCCTTAAAGCCGCCGATCACATCATTGGCATCGTGTATTTTTACCGAGTCGCTATTGTCGGTGCAGGGCGGCTGGCCCTTTATCGTCCATAAAAAAGTGTAATCATTGCCGGGCATTAAGCCGGTGATGGGCGTTTGCGCGCTGTTCGGCGATGAGATACGTGCGGCCGGGCCTGCCGTTTGGGTCCACACGCCCGTAAAAGGGGATGGGTTATTGCCCTGCAATGTGGTTGAAGTTGCCCCGCACAGGGACTGATTACCCCCCGCAATTGCCTGGATGGCAGGTTGGTTTACGGTGATGGTAGCAACAGTAGAGTACTGGATGCTGCACACGCTGTTTTGCACCACCGCCCTGAACTGCGTGGTGATACCTAAGTTATTATAGGATTGGGTAGCAGTAGTATTGGGAATAAGGTTGGGATTGGTGGTAAAATTGTCGGTCGAGGACTCCCACCTCAATATCGCGCCAACCTGGCCCGCCAGGGTGATGGCACCGTTGTTGCCGTTTGAGCAAACCGTTGCGTTGCCGGTGGTAGTACCGCCAACGGTAGGCACATCGTCAGTAATAATAACGGAACTGGAATTGGGCGGACATGGCGCCGGCGGCGTTATAGTCCAGGTGAATGTGTAAGTGTTGCCGGGCGCCAGTCCTATTGCCGTTGCATTTGACTTAGTCGCATCGTCAAAACGAGGGCCCGCCGGGGATACCGTCCATAACCCTTTGCCAGGTGTGGGGCTGTTGCCGTTCAGCGTGTAACTGGTCAGATCGCATATCTCGGCGTTAACGCCTGCATTGGCTATAATGGGCACCGGCTGTACCGTGATGGTTATCATTACGGCCGCTCCGGGGCAGGCGCCATTAAACGGTGTAATAGTATAGTTAACCGTTCCGGCTGTGGCGCCATTATTTGTTAAAATGTCATTTATTGCCGATGTATTTGTTGGCTGGGATTGCTGGGTGTTACCCGTTATGCTGCCGGTGGTAACGCTGGTCCAGGTAAAAGCTGTTCCTGCAATGGTCGGATTTAAATTGATAGTTGCGGTATTGCCACTGCAAATGGAAGCATTTACGGCAGTTGCGCTTACAGCAGGCAAAGGTACAACCGTTACTGCCGCCGTAAAGGGAACGCCGGGGCAGCCGTTTGCCTGTGGGGTGATGGTATAAGTTACCACAGCATTTGTTGTGGTTGTATTTTTAAGTACGTCTGTAATTAACGGGCCGCTGCCATTTTTAAACCCCGTAGCTGTACCCGAGGTGAGTGCCGCTGTCCAGCTAAAGGTGCTTCCGGGCGCCGTCGAGCTGATGGCGTAATTGACCGGATTGGCCGAACATACCTGCACGGCGGGAGCGCTGGTAATGGTATTTACCGGGTAAATATGGATGGTCACGCTCTGCTGGACGTCCGCGCAGGGTCCAGAAAGTTTGGTTTTAACGTCGAGTATAAGGGTTGCACTGCCCGCGCTTATTTCTGCCGCGGTTGGCGTATAAGTGGTGGTTAAGGAGTTAGCCGGGGAAAACCCGCTTGCTCCATTACCGCCGATCCATTGAAAAGACCCATAGACGCCCGTAATCGTTCCTTTTAAACTGACCGTGCTCCCGGGGCAAATATTTGCTGATGAAGCCGTTACAGTCAACACGGGTACCTGCTGAAAAGTGAGGTTTTGCGATTTGGTTATGGCGCCGCACCTATCCTGCACCGTTACGCTCACCTTGTAAGCGGCGTAACCTGTAAACGTCAATTGCGGGTATTGGCTGTTAGCTGTAGTGCCATTGGCGAATGTAAAAGGCCCGCCTGAAACTGTCCAGTTGTAAGTAGTTGCCTGGGGTTGCGCAACTCCGGAAATAGAAGTTTGCGTAAGGCCGCCGCCCGGGTCGAAAGTAAAAGTTTCATTGGTTCCGCAAATGGTAACGTCCGGTGATAAGCGTATTTGTGTAGGCGAATCAACGACTATTGTTTGCGGGGCGGTAGTTATTGTACCGCAGCTAACGGTTGTAATACCCAATGTTATTTGGTAAACGCCGGCCGTGTTAAAAACAAATTGGGGCTTGGCGGAGTTGGCATTGGTGCCGTTTGCGTAGGTTACGCCGGCCGGCCCGGTTACGGTCCACACGTATTTATTCTGGGCATTGCAATTAGCATCTATAACCGATTGATCGGTCGGTGTAACGGTAAGCGGCGCGCATCCGCCGGTAACGGGCAGGGTAAATTTCGGCTGCGGCGGGTTTTGGATACAAATAGTTTTGGTGGTATCCGTTGGGGTACACGTTTGCGTAAGCGGGTTGTTGAAATGAAGTGTAACTGAGTGAACCCCCGGTGTGGTAAAGTTATAAACAAAATCCCGGGCCAGGGGGTAGCGCCGGGCAACGATGGCCCCGTCAACTATCCAATCATAAAGGGCATTCTGGTTTTGGCAGCCGAAAGCGCCGCTATTTTGGGTCTGGCCCGGGTTGGAGGTGTTGGTAAACGTTACAGAAGTATTGGTACAAGCGGCGGCCGGCGCGCTAAAGCTGTTTTTGGGAGGGGCAAACACGTTTGCATAACTGGTTACCGGTGTGCCTACAGTGGTGTTGCCGCAATATACGCTTGAAAGCAGGATATCAACCTCAAACGAACTGGTTTGGCCATTTGGGTTGTTTCCGCATGACGACTGTGTGTAAGCGTGGCTTATGCCAAAGTTACCATTGATGATATCGCAGAGCGTTAGAACCGAGGATGTGCCATCGCCCCATTTGATGGTATAGATCAGTCCCGGAAAATTATTTACTATTTTGATATTATCAACTCCGTAGGTCAGGCTCCCGGTGCCGTTGTTACCCAAACAAATCGTACTGGGGCCGTTTACCTCAAAGCTGGTGTTTACCACGTTGTTGACCAGGAAATAGGAAGCGGTGCCAACGATACCGTTATTCATAGCTTTTACAAAAACGGTATAATGTGCCGCTTTTGCCGTAAAGTTTGTGCCCGCCGCCGTTGGCGTAATGGTACCTTCCGACTTCTGCGTTAATTCGTTAAAAAAAGAAGCGGTAACCGTCGACCCGGCTGTGGATTGATCGCTGAAATTATACGTGGTATTATTTGTACCGCTGCAGGTTCCAAAAACCTCGGGGTACGACGGGTTAATAATATCTGACACGACCGCGGCCTTTACCCCCGTACCTGCCACAATTGAAAAGGGCGCAGAAATGGTACTGGTAATAACCGGGTTAGCAGATACTACCTTCACCACATAACCCGTGCCTGCCGGCGTTCCAGCCGGAATTATGCCGTTTACAAACGTGGTATAAAAATTTGAAAAAGTGCCTATTAGCTTTTGAGGCGCAAAGGCGCCCGATGAATTGGATAAATAAAGACTATAAGTGGTTTTGGTGGTTACACACTGACCGCTTACAACAATTGGAACAGTTATGGACGAGCCCGGCGCATAGGGCCCCGGATCAACGGCGCCGACGGTAATTGTCTGCGCAAAAAGCCGCCCGCAAACAGTTAAGGTAAGCGCTGTTAAAAAAAATGATTTTCTGGTAAGATGTTTAACCATTCTAAACGTATTTGTACGCTGCGCCCCGGTTCAAACTATAATTTACCGTCGCTAAAGTAACAGAATAGCCTGACATAAAATAACTATTTCCATTGCTTTGCTTATGCATACGGATACCGGGCCATTGCCGTTGCGTTAAAGTGCTTAATTTTGCCGGCAAGAAGTAAACCAGGCCATAACCAATGCAAAAATCAGCCAAAAAACAAGTAGGAAATAAATATGGCGGCAATAATGCCCGCCAGGTCCGCGAAGAGCCCAGCCGGTATGGCATACCGGGATTTCTTAATGCCCACGGAACCAAAATACAGCGCTACGATATAGAAAGTTGTATCTGACGAGCCGTTGAATACACACGCCAGCCGTCCCGCGAATTTATCAGGGCCAAATGTTTGCATAACATTGATCATCATGCCTTTTGAACCCGAACCGCTTAAGGGTTTGAGGTATGCAACGGGCATCGCGTCGACAAAGCGGGTATCTAAATTCAGTTGCACACATAGCCAGCGCAAGCCATCGTTCACATAGTCCAGCGCGCCGCAGGCACGAAAAACGGCAATGCCAACCAGCATGGCCACCAGGTACGGAATAATTTTGACAGATGTTTCAAAGCCTTTTTTTGCCCCGTCGATAAAAGCCTCGAATATGTTTATCTTTTTGTACAGCCCGCCAAGTATAAATACTACCGGCACCATAAATAAAAGCAGGTTGCTCGCTATTTTCGAAACCAGGCTGATCTGGTCTTTGGTCATATAGTGTGTAAAGCACCATATCAGTATAGCAATAAACAAAGTAATTCCGCCAAGCCAGGCGATGATCACCTTGTCGAATAAATTGATCTTCTGTTTAATGGCAACCAACAGCATTCCCGCAAGCGCCGACACGAAAGTTGCGATAATACACGGTATAAGGATATCGGTGGGATCTTTGGCATGAAGAATAGCGCGCTGGGCGATGATGGTAACCGGCAGCAGCTGAAGGCCGGATGTAAGCAGCACCAGGTACATGATTTGCGCGTTGGACGCGGTCTCCTTATCCGGGTTTAAGTCCTGCATGCTGTCCATGGCCTTTAAACCGAGGGGTGTGGCGGCATTATCAAGTCCCAGCAGGTTGGCCGAAAAGCTCATTAATACCTGCCCGGTAGCAGGGTGATTTTTCGGTATTTCGGGAAAAAGGCGGCTGAAAAACGGCCCGACCATACGCGAAAGGAAATTAATGGCGCCTGCTTTTTCCCCGATATTCATTATCCCCAGCCACAGCGCCATGTTGCCCGCGAGCGGAAGCGCTATATCCATCACCGATGACTTGGACGAATCGAACATCCCATTCACCAGGTGCATAAATATGTCGGTATCGCCAAAAAAGATCAGCCGGATAAGCGCGATCACAAACGCGATTAAAAAGAACGCTATCCAGATATAATTAAGGGCCATTGCGCTATATTTTTGGCTTTGAAGATAAAGTTTTTTTAGTTAAAGTTGTGTGGCTGTTGTAAGGGTTGCAGCTATTGTAACAAGTTGTAGCAGTTTTTAAACCTATTACAACCTTTACAACCTTTACAACTGGTTACAACTAACTATGATAAAAGACACCATCCGCCAACTGAACGAAGCCATCGACGAACTTGTATTTTCCGATCCCAAAAGTGTTAACTGGGCGCATAAGCCATCTCCTGAAAAATGGTCGCCAAAAGAGATTCTCGGCCATTTGATCGATAGCGCCCAAATTAACCTGCAGCGATTTGTACGTTGTACTTACGAGGAGGGCTTTAAGCTGACCTACGAGCAGGATGAATGGGTAAAGGCCGCAAAATACCAGCTTGCGGATACCAGGGATCTGGTTGGTTTGTGGGAAAGCTTAAATGTGCAAATTGTACGGGTATTGGAGGATTATCCGCCGGACAGGCTGCAGGCAAGATGCGACAACAGTAAAACAACCGTAAGCCTGCATACCGTTGAGTGGCTTGCGCAGGATTACGTTGATCATATGAACCATCACTTAAACCAAATTTACAAAGCACAACAATGAACCCTATAATTGAAACCTGGCAAATCCACAACCGGATAAATCTATACCTGCTCGACGCCATCGCTGAAAGCGCATTAGCAGGCCAGTCAGCTTCAAAAGGCCGCACTGTTGGGCAGCAATTCGCACACATTCACAGTGTGCGAATGATGTGGTTAAAAGTTGCTGCGCCTGCATTACTGGAAGGTTTGCCGAAGATCGAAAAAGAAAATATCAGCAAAGAAAACTTGAAACAAGCGCTGCTATTGAGCGAAAATGCCATTTCTCAACTATTTGAGACGGCTATCCCGACCGGAAAAATAAAAGGTTTTAAGCCGCATGCCACCGCGTTTTTAGGGTATTTGATCTCACATGAATCGCACCATCGCGGGCAGATCATGCTCGCGCTAAAACAGTCGGGGCACATGGTTGATCAAAAAACCCAATACGGATTGTGGGAGTGGGGGACAAGATGACGGCCCAAACCGCAGGATATTCCGGTACGCCGCTGGCAAAAAAGTTGGGCATAAAGGCCGCCTTCGTGATCAGGCTGATTAACCCGCCAGGTTATTATTTTGAGCTTTTTACCGATTTGCCTCAAGGCCTTATTATTACAGATGACAAAACCCCGCCGAAAGATATTATTCATTTTTTCACCAAAAACGAGGAGGAATACGTCCGGATTTTACCTGACCTGAAGAATGAAATAAAATCCAATGGCATGATCTGGATTTCGTGGCCAAAAAAAGCATCCAAAGTATTGACCGACGTAACGGAAGACCTGATACGCAACTATGCGATTAAAATTGGCCTGGTCGACATAAAAGTTTGCGCCGTTGACGAAGTTTGGTCGGGGTTAAAATTAGTGATCCCGGTTAAAGACAGATGATTTATGGCAGATCGGCCGCCGGTTCGCTGCTTTTCTATCGTCACTAAATATTACACCGGGGTTAAACTTTCATTTTGCAAAAACGCTTACCTTCGCTTTATTATTATATAACGATGCCCAGGATAGAACTCTCACGCGTACATGGCGATTTTGGCTTTGAAGCGACCGATCAGAACGGTCATACCATAAAGATGGACAGCAGCCCCGAAAGCGGCGGCCAAAACTATGGCGTACGGCCCATGCAAACATTATTAATGGGCCTGGCAGGGTGCTCGGCCATCGACGTGATCACCATTTTAAAAAAACAACGCCAGGAAGTAAAGGATTACAAAATGGTAGTAACCGGCGAACGGGAACAAGGGAAGGAACCTTCGCTTTGGGAACATGTTGAAATAGAATTCCACCTGTACGGCGATATTGACGAAGATAAGGCCGCCAAGGCTGTTGAGCTGTCGGTGAGTAAATATTGCTCGGTTGCCGCTACGCTCAGCAAAGCCGGGGCCAAAATAACATCCCGCGTTTTTGTCCATCCGGCCTGAAAGGGCTTTAAAACCGGAAATTTCTTACATAAAGTCACGACATAAAGTTCATTGCCGTTAAAGCAGAACGTGTTCCAATACAGCCACAGGCATTGACAACGGCAGTCCATATTTTAAATGTTTTCTTTTAAAAGGAGCTTAAAAATAATCACTATCGATTTCTGTAGTTTTATTATTTTAAAGCTGCAAATATTATTTTTTAATACTATTTTTAGAAGCGATAAATCGACTTTTGAATGCGCCGATATTTAACCCCTTAAGCGGTTCAACCTTATTATTTTAATTTGACTGAATTTTTACCACATGAACTTTAAAAAAGCTTTGCTGCTGATTTACCTGGCACTATGTTGCGGAACGCTGTTCGCCCAAACAATTGATTCGGCCGGTACCGACTATGTGCAGCCATTTTCAAATGGGTCCGCCTATCGCACCTGGTCAATCGGCGTGCATGCCGGGTTAATGAGCTCTTTTAACGTTTTTACATCCAATGACAAGCTCGATTTTACCCTACCCAATATTCAATATGGCTATGGCGGTTACATTAAAAAGCAAATATTGCCTGCATTTGGCATACAGGGCGATCTGCTGGTAGGCAAGGTAAATGGCGATAACGCGCAGCCAAATTCTTCGGGTTTGTCACCCTATAAAAGCTTTTCTACACCGATAAAATATGCATTAAGCCTGAGCACCAATTTCACGCTGGCCAACATCAACTGGAAGTTTATAAAAAGCACCATGCAGCCTTACATTACATCCGGGGCTGGACTGATGAATTATACACCGACCGTAACCACCGCAGCGGGCGAAGTAAAAAACTTCAAACCGGGAAGCGGGGCGCTCAATGAATTTTTTGTCCCGGTAGGGGTGGGGATAAAATTTTTGGTAACAAAGGGCATCAATCTCGACCTTGGCTACCAGGTAAACTTTGTTTATGCCGACAACCTCGACGGCTATAAGTTCGGTTCAAATAACGATAAATACTCGTACGCGCACGTCGGTCTTGAATTTGCATTCGGTAAACGTGAAAAACCGCAGCTGGCTGCACATAACCCGGTTTCTTCCATGCGGCATGAATACCTGACCGAAATTGATAACATAAAGGGCAGCGTAAGCGCCATGCAGGCCAGTGTCGATTCGCAAAAAAGATCGAACCAGGCATTGCAATTGCAACTAAGTGCCGCAAATGCTACTATTGCAAAACTAACAACCGATAGCGATGGCGACGGCGTACCTGATTTATTCGATAAATGCCCTAACACCCCGGCCGGAGCTAAAGTTGACGGTTCGGGCTGCCCGCTGCCTGAAGTGAAGGCGCCGGAGAATGTTTACATCACCGAACAGGACAAGGGCGTAGTGAACGAAGCTGTTAAAAACCTGGAATTCAATACCGGCAGCGCAGTGGTCAGCGAAAGCTCATATCCAAGCCTCCAAACGCTGGCAAAATTGCTGGCAAGCAAAAAGTACCATCTCAAACTTGCCGGTTACACCGATGCCACAGGTTCTGCTGAGCTTAACGTCGAACTATCAAAAGAGCGGGCTGAAGCCATAAAGATGTTTTTGGTTAGCAGGGGCGCTGATCCTGCTTTAATTGAAACCGTAGGTTATGGCAAAGCGCATCCGATAGCCAGCAACAAAACAAAGGCAGGGCGTAAATTAAACCGCCGCGTGGAATTTAGTTTGTATTAAGCTGGTCTGGCCCATAGGCATAAGGTGAACCTAAAATTCCCGGTAAAGTAGACACTTTGCCGTTCACGTGGGTACGGAAGTAAAAAAACACCTAAATCCATCAGGCAACCCCGTTGGATTTAACGCCCAATGCTTAGTCGGTGTTCCTCAATAGCTTATAAGGCATTTCTGCACGCCGGTTAGATCATCGTCCCTTTTTTTCGCTGAAGCCGTGTTTGCATGGCATCGTTGTTGTCAATAGGGTGGTGTGTTTTATTTAACACATCTACTTTAAAATAACAACAACATGAAACTACACCTAAAAAGTGCCTCGCTGCTGTTCGCAGGAATATTAGCAGGAGGCAAATTGCTGGCCCAGTCTGGCGACACCACGCATGTAACGCATGATTATGTTACCCCGTTCTCAGGTAATAGCTCTTACAACACATGGTCGATAGGCGTTAGCGGCGGCGCATTAACACCTTTTACCATCTTCGGCTCTAACCGTAAACAGGATTTTACCTCACCCAACGCCAACCTGGGTTACGGCGGTTACATTAATTACCAGCTAACACCCGCTGTTGGCTTCCGGGCCGATTTCCTGGGGGGTAAACTCTCTGCTGATCACGGCCAGCCGGATGCCAGCGGAACAAGCCCCTGGAAAAGCTATAGCACCATGGTAAATTACGCCTTAAGTGTAAGCACGGATATTACGGTGGGTAACATTAGCTGGCACGACAACAAAAGTGCGATTCAGCCCTATGTTACTACCGGCATCGGTACGATGAATTATACGCCGGTGTTAACCCTGCAAGACGGGACAACGGAAAACTTCCATTCGCCGGGAAGCGGCGCAATTAACGAAGTGTTTGTGCCGGTGGGCGTAGGGCTTAAATTTGATATTGCCCGCGGCATTAACCTCGACCTTGGCTACCAGGTCAATTTTGCTTATTCCGACAATCTTGACGGGTATAATTTCGGTTCCGCAAACGACAAATTCTCCTACGCGCATGTCGGGCTTGAATTTGCCCTCGGCGGTCACAAACCGCAGCTGGCCGCGCATAACCCGGTGTCGTCCATGCGACAGGAATACCTGATGCAAAATCAAGCGACCCGCAGCGCCGTGGAAACACAACTTGCCGCTCAGAAAGCGCAAAATGACCAGTTGCAACAGCAGCTAAATGCCGCTAACGCGAACTTTGCAAAGCTGATTATGGACAGTGATGGAGATGGCGTATCAGATTTCTTTGATAAATGCCCCAATACACCCAAAGGCACAAAAGTCGATGGTTCCGGTTGCCCGCTGCCGGCCCCGGTTGTGCAGCAGCCTGATACTAAAGTGTATGTAACCGAGGAAGATAAACGGGTAGTTAATGAAGCCGTTAAAAACCTTGAATTTGATTTCAACAAAGCCACCATCCGCGAGCATTCTTTTGCAAGTTTAGACCGTTTGGCCACTTTGTTGATGAACAAGCATTTCAATTTAAAACTTGCCGGTTATACCGATAATGTGGGCGGTACCGAGTACAATTTGCGCCTTTCGCGCGACCGCGCACAAGCGGTAAAAACCTACCTGGTAAGTAAGGGTGTACAGGATGCGCAGATACAAGCCGAAGGATATGGCAAATCGCACCCAATCGCTTCAAACAAAACCGCTAAAGGACGCCAAACCAACCGCAGGGTTGAGTTTACGTTGTTTTAGGGTTAGTTGATCGGAGATTAGAGATTAGTTGATCAGAGGTCGGAGAGAGACTTACGAAGTTTTGGAAACTTCGTAAGTCTTTGCATTTTTAGATGATGCAGCATTAATCCTTATCGCTAAAAAACTCCGCCAATGCCCCAAAATAGCTTTCATCCCAGCCTTCGGAAATATCGGTGAAAGCCTCGTCGGGAATATGAATATGTTTCAATTCAACTGACGTTCCCTTTGCATCGCCATGCAATTTTATGGTGACTATTGATTCTTCCGCCTGCCCGTCGAAATACCACTGCTGAACGATCTTCTTATTTTCCTCGAATTCAAGGTTTTTGCCCACAATGCTGCCATCCCACATAGAAAACCCGGAACCAGGGGTTACCGACATCTCCGCGGGTTCGCCTGTCCACAACTCGATGGTAAAGGGGTTGGTTAAGGCAATGTAAATCTCCTCGGGCGTGGCCGGAAGCTTGTAATATTTTTTTAGATCTTTCATATTGCGGCACGCGATGATACGGATTTAAAATGTTTTTTATACCCGGTCAAATCAGGTACGGCGTTAACCTACAGGCAACACCGCTCTGCCGTACATTTCATTCAGTAAAGTGGCGATACCCGTGTAAATTGCCAGTAAACCGCAAACAATACCCTCGAACCCAGCGAGCTTGCCGACACCTGCGTTACCGCTGCCTTTTTCAATAGCCAGCAATGCGAACAGGATAACCAATGTGCCAAATACCAGTTGCAGCGCGCGGGTTAACTTTAATGTGCCAAAAAACATCAATAAGGTAAATAAACCCCAGATGCCCAGGTAAGCAGCCATGCCGCCCCCGGATGGGGCTCCCATCCAGCCGAATTTTCCCATCAGAATAAGCCCGACCAGCGACAGCCAGAAAAAGCCGTACGAAGTGAAAGCGGTAAGGCCGAAGGCGTTGTTCTTTTTCGACTCGATATAGCCGGCGATCACCTGGGCCAGGCCGCCGTAAAAAATGCCCATGGCCAGGATCATCGAGCTCACCTCGATAAAGCCGGCATTAGCCAGGTTAAGTAATACGGTGGTCATGCCGAAAGCGCATAAACCAAGCGGGGCGGGGTTGGCAATGCCATCCTTTGCCGGAAGAGGTGTGGTTGGGATCATGATTATAAAGGTTATTTAATTGGTTTTCCCTGCAATTTAAGTCATCGGCATGGATTTAGCAATTTTTTTTGCAAACGGATAATTATCTTTAGCGTTAACCTATTACGATGCAAAAATTAGTGCTATTGCGCCACGGCGAAAGTGTTTGGAACCGGGAGAACCGCTTTACAGGCTGGACAGATGTCGATCTGTCTGAAAAAGGTGTACAGGAGGCAAAAAATGCCGGGAAGGTATTGATGGCCCACGGCTATAATTTTGATATTGCGTTCACGTCAGTTTTAAAACGGGCCATAAAAACGCTCCACCTGGTTTTGGAGGAAGTTGATCACCTGTGGATACCCGTACAAAAATCATGGCGGCTGAATGAACGTTTTTACGGGGCCCTGCAGGGCTTGAATAAGGACGAGATAGCTGCCCAATACGGTGCGGAGCAGGTACACAAATGGCGCCGTGACCCGCACGAGCTTCCTCCGGCCATCACCAAAGATGACGACCGTTACCCCGGGAAGGACCTTCGGTATAAACTGCTGACCGAAAGGGAATTACCGCTAACCGAAAATTTAAGCGAAACCATGGACCGGGTGCTGCCTTTCTGGAATGAATTTATTGTGCCCGAATTGCGAAAAGACCAAAAAGTGATCGTTTGCGGGCACGGCAACAGCCTGAGGGCGCTGATACAATACATCGATCACCTGACCGATGAGCAGGTGATCCAGCTCGACCTGCCAACCGGCGTGCCTTTGGTATACGAGTTGAGCGAAGGGTTGGAAGGAGTGAGGCATTACTATTTGGAGTGATAGGTACAGTTTGCCGTTGGTGGTTTGCAGTAAGCGGTTTTTGTATTGCGGATAAAATAATTAGCTTTGGTAAACCTGTCATGGATTTTAAAATACGACCAAGCGGGTCTTTGTTAATTAAAGTTTGCACGACTGCTATGTTCCTCATATTAGCGGCGCTTGATTTTTTTACGCCTCTAAATCACACCGGACTATTGCAGTGCATGTATGTCCTTTATTTGGTCACGGCGGGTATATATATTTTATTAATATACCGCGATCTCTTTTTTCTATTCTCAGCCAAACCAGTGCTGAGCATAAATGAAAATCAAATTCACGACCATTATAACGATGTTGTTTATGATTGGGGCGACATTGAAGCTACGCGCCAGAAATACGGTTATTTGTATTTAAAGCTGTATCACCCGGAAGACTATTTAAACAAGATCGGTAACCCGCATTACCGGATGATCAGGAAATTATGGTATAAACCTGGCAGCGAACACAACGAATTTTTGATTAACCTTGGCCTTGCCGATGCCAATAAGGATGAATTATCAAACCTGGTGACCGGGTACAGTATCCACAAAAAAAATTGACAGATGGAATTTTATGTGCGACAAAGCGGCGCTTTTGTTTTGAACGTTTTGATGGCAATGATCGCCGGTTTTATGGCGATTTTCAGTCTGGTTTTCTTTTGGAATTCTACTGGCTTTATGCATTATTCTTTTGTTCTGTGGCTGGTCATTGGCTTGATAAGGGGATACAACTATTTCAATTATTTTGTACTGTCTGTCAATAAAAAGCCTGTGCTTATCGTTGACGAAATTTGCATCAGTGATGAGGCCAATCAGATAAAATATTATTGGGAGGATATCCTGGGAATGACAGAGCAAAACCTGTATCTGTATATAAAAGTAAAAGATCCCGATGCCTATCTGCGGCGGATCAGTAACCCCGTCAGAAAATTTATTATCGGCGCGTCCGGTCCAAGTTTCAGATTGAACCTTGATTTAATAAAATGCGACCCGTAGGTTTTGATCGAATTAATCGATGACACTAACCCCGTAACACATTAAATGGAAGGAGGGTTAGCTATGCAGTATTATTTGAGATTCAATATCAGGTGTTGTTTGCTCTGTTTCTGGCCGATCTATATCATTTTAAGGCTCAAATATGATTAGGCCATTCACCCGGCCCTGTAGGATACGTCAAAAAACGAACCAGGGACATTGAAATCTCGATAGTTAATGCTCCTAAAGAGGAAACCTGAACTTTTTTGGACAAGCTAAATAATTACAGCGCGGGGACGGCCTGATTCGAAATTTAACTCCCCTGGTACAAATCCCCGGCCTTTTCAGCGGACAGTTTTATCCCCTTTATCATTGCCGAGCTAAAGCCATTATGCTCCATTTCATTCAATCCGGCTATGGTACAACCGCTTGGTGAGGTAACTTTATCAATTTCTTGCTCGGGGTGGGACGATAGCTGCAGTAAAAGATCAGCTGCCCCCTTAGCCGTTTGGGCGGCCATTTTTAGCGCATCGTGCGCATGAAAGCCGATCTCGGTACCGCCCTGAGATGCCGCGCGTATGGAGCGCAAAAAGAAAGCTATCCCGCAGGCGCAAAGCGCTGTGGCCGAGGTCATCAGTTCTTCGTTGATCTGTATGGTGATGCCCACTGTGTCAAAAAGCAACTTAACAAAGTTCATGTTTTTGGGTGTGGCATTATCCGTGGCGAGGCAGGTCATTGATTGGCCAATAGCAATAGCCGTGTTGGGCATGGCGCGTACAATCTGTACGTTCATATCCAGCTGCTTGCGGATATCGGCGCAGCTAACCCCGGATACCACGGAGATCAGTAATTGCTTTTCGGCTTTAATCGCGGGTTTTATTTCGTCCAGTAATTTGTTAAGCTGCTGGGGCAATACTGCAAGTACGATAAAATCCGCTTTTTTAACGGCCTTTAGGTTATTATCGGTGGTATTATAACCCATCTCGTCAAACCTGGCCAGGGCGCTCACGTTGCGGCGGGTAAGCGTGATTTGCGAAGATTTGCATTTACCTGCTTTTACAAGTCCGTTGGCAAGGGAAAGACCGATATTCCCGCTGCCCAATATTGCGATATGCTGTTGAGAGTTCATAAGTCCCGGCTTAAATGTGTTCCAAATGGTGCTTCAATTGTTAAATTTCCCAGATCACCGGCATGGCCGACAATCACTTTTTTTACCCCGCATGCAATTGCATTAAAGGCATTATCCAGTTTAGGCAGCATACCACTTTGGATAACCTGCTGCCTTTTTAATTCTTCGTAATGAGCCGGATTTATCTCCCGGATCAGGGAATCCTCGTCATTAATATCTTTCAATACACCCTTCTTTTCAAAGCAATAAATAAGGGTAGCAGGATATAATGTCGCCATTGCTACCGCCAAAGCCGAGGCAATAGTATCGGCATTGGTATTTAACAGCTGGCCTTCGCCATCATGCGTCAAAGCGCAAAAAACAGGGGTAAAGCCCGCTTCCATCAAGCCGGCAAGATTTTGCGGATTAATAGATTTTTCATCCAGGTCGCCAACAAAGCCATAATCGATGGTTTTGACAGGCCGTTTTTTGGCGCGGATAAAATCGCCGTCGGCGCCCGTGAGCCCAATCGCATTGGTCCCGAACCGCTGCAGTTGGGCCACCATATTTTTGTTGATCAGCCCGCCGTACACCATGGTAACAACCCTTAACGTTTCAATATCGGTGATCCGCCGGCCATCCACTAATTTGGGCTCGATGCCCAGCGTTTCCGAAAGCTCGGTTGCTACCTTCCCGCCTCCATGAACCAATATCTTTTTACCCGGCAACGCGGTAAAGTCTTTCAAAAAACGATACAGGTTTTCGGAGTTATCAATAACGTTTCCGCCGATTTTTATAACGTAAAGGTCTTTTTTACCGGTCTTTTCGTCACGCTTTGCCAAATCCTGACTAATTTAATACAATTTATGCTTCAAAAAAAGGCAATTGTTTTTTATTTGCTTCTATTATTGCCAATTTGGGGCAAAAATACAAAAAACACCTGAATTTTTCGCGCTAAATCTCTTCGAAAATAAACATTTGCCCTAAAAACGTATATCTAATCGGAGGCGAAATGCGCCATCCCTTTTTGCCCGAGGCAACCAAAAAAATCGCCGGAAAGAAAAACTAAACCCAATCGGGTTTTTAATGTTGAAAATATAACAAGCCGGTGAATAGTGTTTTATGCCGGAATATGTATAATTGAGCTTTTTAAATTTATGTTCACCGTATCACAGGATCAAAAGTATACCGCCAGGCTCCGCGTTGTCATTATAGGAGGCGGCTTTGGCGGGCTGTCATTAGCTAAAGCGTTAAAAAAGGCGCCGGTGGATGTGTTAATGCTCGACAGGCATAATTATCACACTTTTCAGCCGCTGCTTTACCAGGTAGCCATCGGCTCGATAGCGGCCGACTCCATTGCATTCCCCATCAGGCGGATCTTTACCAAATTCGAAAACTTTAGCTTTAACATGGCCGAAGTGGAAAAGATCAACCCTGAAAAAAACACAATAACAACCAGCATAGGCGAAATTTGCTATGATTTCCTGGTGATCGCAACGGGGTCGAACACGAACTTTTTCGGCAATAAAGAGATCGAACATTTTGCGATGCCGATGAAGAATATCCCCGAGGCCTTAAATATCCGCAGCCTGGTGCTGCAAAACCTCGAAAAGGCGCTGATAACCACGGATATGCGCGAAAAGTTTGCGCTGATGACCTTTGTGGTCGTCGGCGGAGGGCCCACGGGCGTCGAGCTTTCAGGAGCGTTAGCGGAGCTGCGGCACCTGATCCTGGAAAAAGATTATCATGGTTTAAGCAAATACGACCTGCGCATCTACCTGGTTGAAGGGAAAGACCGGGTGCTGGGCGCTATGTCTGAGCAGGCATCAGCAAAAGCAAAGCAATGCCTTTTGAATGGCTCTGTTATCATATACAACAGTGCACACGTAACGAGCTACGACGGCTTTTATTTGTGCATCGATAATGGAAAAACCATAAAAACGCGGAATGTATTATGGGCAGCAGGCGTAAAAGGCGAGATGCCTGAAGGCATCCAACCGGAAGCGCTCACGAAAGGGAACCGCCTGCAGGTGGACGAAATTAACCGGGTGAAAGGCTACAGTAATATCTTCGCAATTGGCGATGCAGCTGCAATGATCACTCCTGATACGCCCAACGGCCATCCCGGCGTGGCGCCGGCGGCAATACAGCAGGGCAGTCACCTCGGGAAAAACCTGGTTCATTTAATAAAAGGCGAACCGACCGAAGCATTTAAGTACCATGATAAAGGCTCGCTGGCTACCATCGGCCGCAACCAGGCCGTGGCCGACCTTGGCAAAATACATTTGAACGGTTTTATCGGTTGGCTGTTGTGGGGGCTTGTGCACCTCATGTCGTTAGCCGGGTTTACCAATAAAGGCATCATATTTTTTAGCTGGGCAATAAATTATTTTAATAAAAACAGCGATAACCGGCTGGTTGTGAGGTATTTTAATACCGAAACGCGGTTAACGGAGGCTGACTCGAAATAAACTTATACCTGCACGACGCCGTCATGCCAATAAATGTATAAAATACCCTTAATAGGTTTTAATAAATAATTCCCCTAAACTTGTCATAACCAATTATAAACATCTGCCCGGCTTCCCCTGCGCCTGGATTTTATGTGTAAACCTATGCTGAAACGTATCCCCCAAATACGTGCGCTTGCACTGCTTGTTTTCCTTTGCCCGCTCATCAAGCCGGGATACGGTCAAAAGATCGTTGCGATCACCGATACCGGCAAACAGCACGTATTGCGATACAGCGACATCAGCTTTTTCAGGGACACGACGGCAAGCATGAGTTTTGCGGAGGTGACCGCCGCATCGGTGGCCCGTCAATTCCGGCCAAATCCGGCGCCAACGCCGGTGGCCTCAGATGCCGGAAGCGCTTATTGGTATCATTTTAAAATCAGGGGGAACGCATCATCAAAAAATCATTGGATACTGGAGTTTTTTGATCAGACTATAGACAGTATTACGGTTTATGCTTCGACTGAAAACTCGCCATACACAGTTACACAGCTGGGCAGCGCCAGGCCCTTTATTGAAAGACCTTATCAGCATAAAAACCTGAGCCTGAACGTCGACAATAGTTCTGACGGAATAAAGGATTATTACGTGCGCATCCGTTCGCACCAATCGGTAAATGTTATTATTGTGCTGCGGTCCGTCAGCTGGTTTATCAGCTATGCCCTGAACGAATATTTTCTTTTCGGTGTTTTTTATGGGATGATCCTGGTTTTCGGCCTGTATAACCTTATCATGTATATTGCCATCCGGCAGCGCCAATACCTTTACTATATCGCCTATAACATCAGCATCGGCCTGTACGAAATGTGTGTTGATGGTATTGCCTATCAATATCTTTGGCCAAACTCCCCGGAATGGAACCACTATGCCTATGGTATGGCGCTGTTCTCGGCCAGTGTTTTTGCTATCCTGTTTGCACAAAAACTGCTCAATACCAAAAGTAAAGCGCCGCATTTGCATAAAGTGCTAAATGGAATTTTGATAGCCAGGTGCCTGTTTTTTCTGTTTTGCCTGTTGGTAAACAAAAACTGGTTCAGTTATAAGATCATCGAGTTTATACCCCTAAGCGCGGCATTTATAACAGGCTGTTATCTTTTATTGAAAGGATACCGGCCGGCGCGGTTTTTTGTGGTGGGTTACAGCTTTTTAACGCTGGGTTTTATTATTAAAACGCTTATCGCCCTTAATCTTTGGTGGCTGCCGGTTACCGCTTTCAATTATTACGCACTGAGTTTTTGCCTGATCGCCGAAATGTTTTTTGTTTCCTTCGCGATAGGAGACAGGGTGCGGCTGCTGCGCATCCAAAAACATAAAGCGCAAAAGCGCACCATAGTCCAGTTGCTGGAAAACCAGGCCCTAAAGGATGATCTTAACCGGACACTGGAACAAAAAGTGGACGAACGCACGGCGCAGCTTTTACAAAAGAGCGCATTGATAGCACAGCAAAATGAGGAACTGTCCGCAGTAAACAAGCTGCTGACGGAGCAAGCTGAGGAAATATCCCGGATGAATGTTTTGCTGGAGAAAGACAATATTTTGCTGCATTACGATATCGAAAAGGTCACCCATAGCCGGGTAATGTCGGCCGAAGTGGATTTTGAGGAATTCAGCAGGATTTATCCCGACCGCGAAACGTGTTTTAAATTTTTGGCTGATTTGAAATGGGAAAATGGCTATTCGTGCAGGAAGTGCGGGGGAACGCACTACAGTCACGGCCATTTACCCCATAGCCGGCGCTGCTCCAAATGTGGTTATGAAGAATCGGTAATTGCCAATACCCTGTTGCAAAATACACGCATCCCCATCAACAAAGCATTTTACATGATCTTCCTGATGTACTCCACCAAAGGGAAAATATCCTCGCATAAGCTCTCCGAAATACTGGTGATCAGGCAAAGCACCTGCTGGGCCTATAGCTCGCGCATTAAAAAGATCATGACCGCCCGGAAAAAAGAGCTGAGTAACGCCGGCGAAAAAGGCTGGAGCCGGCTGGTGCTCGAAACCGTGTACAGCAATTAATCCTTTACAGCGCAGAAAAGACGTTTTCGCGTTTTCTTTGTGCGAAAATATTCACATGGTGTTTAACCGTATTGAAATATTTTAACCAATATCGTAAAAATCGCGCCAGGCCCGCTGAAACGCAATTTTCAGCCCGGCAAGGGTTGTGTTTAAACCGTATCATTTTACATATAAATATCTAATAATCAAGTATTTATTAAAAATATTTTTTGTTTTCCTGTTTTGATTTGTATAAGTTTGTTTAACCAATTGCAGCCTTAGTATTCCCTATTGATTAATAGAATGACCCGTAGAGCGCGCCTTTTTTAAGGAATTTGCTGCTTTGTGTTTTAGTATAGGTTAACATTCACTTGCAAATCAAATCAACTATAATACCAAATTTTATGAAGATCAATTACAAACCAAAATCGACGTGGCTGCTGGCAGCGGCGGCGCTTACGGCAATTGCCGTACTTTATTACTCGTGTAAAAAGGAGGCAAAACAGGTTGCCAACGCACCGAATGTACCATCGTTTCACGGTTTAACCCGGGCCGCCAACGAGGCGGTCAGCATTTGGGAAACCACTACCGACCAGTCGAAACTATTGCAACAGCAGGCCGGCATCAACTTTGCCGCTGACGGCGGCACCAACCCGACTACCATTACGGTTGATGAAACAACCACCTATCAACCGATCGATGGTTTTGGATATTGCCTTACCGGCGGCAGCGCGTCGCTGATCAACGGCCTGGGCAGCAACCAAACCGCGATGCTGAATGAGTTTTTTGGCGGGGGGAGCGGGCAGATGGGAGTGAGCTTTATCCGCGTCAGCATAGGTGCGTCGGACTTGAGTTCATCCGACTTTACCTATGACGACATGCCATCGGGGCAAACCGACATGAGCCTTGCGCATTTTAGCATCAGCCAGGAAATGACCGACCTGGTACCGGTGCTGAAAAAGATCATCGCGATCAATCCCAACATCAAAATTATCGCTACGCCATGGACAGCCCCGGTTTGGATGAAAGTGAACACCACCGGGAATGGCGGCTTTACCGGCGGCAGTTTGAATACCGCGTCGGGTTATTATGACGCGTATGCCCGTTACTTTGTAAAGTACATACAGGCCATGAAAGGGCAGGGGATAAATATTTATGCCGTCACCCCGCAAAATGAGCCGTTAAATGCCAATAACAACCCGGCAATGACCATGCAGGCCAGCGAGGAGACTAATTTTATAAAGAATAATCTCGGTCCGCAATTCTCGGCAAACGGCATTACCACAAAGATCATCGTTTATGACCACAATTGCGACCAGCCCGGTTACCCCGAAACGGTTTTAAGCGACGGTACCGCCTATTCATACGTCGATGGTTCGGCGTTTCACCTGTATGCGGGGGATACCAGCGCACTTTCTACGGTGCACAATGCCTATCCCGCTAAAAATGTGTACTTTACCGAGCAGTTCATATCCGGCCCCAGCAATTTTGGCGGCGACCTGGACTGGCATGTCAATAACCTGATCATCGGCGCTACCCGTAACTGGAGCCGCAATGTGCTGGAGTGGAACCTGGCCTCCGATCCAAACTATAACCCACATACCCCTGGTGGTTGTACCACTTGCCTCGGGGCGACTACCATCTCTGGTTCATCCTACACGCGCAATACAGGCTATTATATCATCGCTCATGCGTCCGAGTTTGTAAAACCGGGCGCGGTGCGCATCTCGTCCAACACTTTCTCCAGCAGCATACAGGATGTCGCTTTTAAAAACCCCGATGGCACTAAAGTAGTCGTAGCGCTTAACACCGCTTCGTCCAGCCAGTCGTTCAAAATAAAATGGGGCGGCGAGTCATTCACCTACACTTTGCCTGCGGGGGCCGTTGCCACCTTTAAGTGGGCCGGTACCCAATCATCCGGCGGGCCGCCGATCGGCCAGGTGATCACCCTGAAATGTTTCCATAACTTTTACGTAAGCAGCGAGGATGGCACCAAAGCCATGACCTCCACCAGGACCACGCCACAGGCATGGGAGCAATTTACCGTGGTGGATGCCGGCGGGGGCAAAGTGGCGCTGCAGGCTATGGGACACTATGTATCCAGCGAGAACGGCACACAGCCCATTACCTGTAACCGTACCACCTACAGCGCGTGGGAAGAATTTAACTGGATAGTGAATGCCGACGGCACCATATCCCTGCAAGGCAACAACGGAGATTATATTTCCTGCGAGAATGGCGCGTCCATGACCTGCACCCGCACATCAATATCCGGATGGGAAGCATTCAAGGTAAATCAATAAAAACTAACCAAACTATATTATGAAAAAATCATTATCAATTTTTCTGAAAAGGGCCGGTATAGTACTGGCGCTTGCCGGAGTGGTATACTCCTGTAAAAAAGATGCCGGTCGCCCACCGGTTATACAGGATGCCGCAAAACCCGCCGATCTTCCCGCAGTTACCGCTAAACCGCTTTCTACCCTCCAGTTGGTCTGGTCCGACGAATTTAACGGAACGAGCGTTGACGGCAGCAAATGGAACATCGACGTGGGTAACCCCGGTGTGAATAATGAAAAGGAATATTACCAGGCATCCAATATTACCGAAACCGGCGGAAACCTGGTGATCACCGCACGCCAGCAATCCGTTGGCGGCCAGCCTTACACTTCCGGTAAGATGGAAACATCGGGCAAATTCTCCATTACCTATGGCCGCATCGAGGCGCGCATCAAACTACCGATGGTAACGGGAACATGGCCGGCCTTTTGGATGCTCGGCAACAATATCGGCTCGGTTGGCTGGCCGAATTGCGGCGAAATTGACATTATGGAACATGTAAACACTACCAATACCATCCTCGGCACTATGCACTGGAATGGCGGAAGCGGGCACGTGCAATACGGCAGCAGTACAACAACTACACCCGGTGATTACCACGTGTACGCCGTGGAGTGGGATACCAACAGCATCCGCTGGTATGTGGATAACACCCTTTATGTTACCGGAAACATCCAAAACAATATCAATAATACCGGGGCGTTCCATTTACCGTTCTACATCATCACCAACCTTGCCATAGGAGGTGACCTGCCGGGGAATACGATCGATAATAACTCGCTGCCCACTACGATGATGATCGACTATGTAAGGGTTTACAATATCATTAACTCTTCGGGTCCGCCAATCGGCCAGACGATTACCTTAAAAGGCAATAATAATGAGTACGTGAGCGGCGAAAACGGCACCACGGCAATGAACTGCAACCGCCCGACCGCCCAGGCATGGGAGCAATTTTTGGTGGTTGACGCCGGCAACGGGAAAGTGGAGCTGCAAAGCATGAGCAAATATGTAAGCAGCGAGAATGGTCAGCAGGCCATCACTTGTAACCGTACGACAGCACAGGCATGGGAGCAGTTTACCTGGATAAACAATGCTGACGGAACGATATCGCTGCAGGGCAACAATGGTGACTTTGTTTCCAGCGAAAACGGCGCCCAGCCGATGACCTGTACCCGAACGACAGCACAGGCATGGGAAGAGTTCAGGGTAAATCAATAAGCCCAATTAAACTTTCTAAATATAAAGCCGGTAAGCGTGGAATATGCGCACCGGCTTTTTAATGAGTACACGTCTACTTAAAATAAGCTTGCTTTCACAGATTCAGGCAGCCAAAAAGCGGATGTTTTAACCATTTATGATGGTTTTTTTTCAAAAAGGTGAGATTTGCCTGGCGGATGGCTAACTTTATTGCCTAACGCCGGTTTATCGCGTCAGCTGCCACATGAAAAAAAGAAGATACTTGCGCTTGGGAATCATCTTCCTGCTGCCGATTGTTTTCATTTTTTCGCAATGCATAAACCAAAAGAAGTCCCCCGACCCGCGTGGCGAAAATTATGCCGGGTCGGCGGCGTGTTTAAAGTGCCACAGCAATATGGCTGAAAATTACCTGCACAGCGCCCATTTTTTAACCAGCCGCGCCGCTACCGCTGCAACCGTGTCGGGCAGCTTCAGGCCGGATTCGAATACTGTCGTTTACAACGACCATCAAAAGGTGGTGATGGAAAAACAGGGTGGCGGCTTGTTCCAGGTCCTTTACACCAATGGCAAACCGGCACATCGCCAGCGTTTCGATATTATTTTTGGCGCTAACCGCGCCGAAACGTATTTATCCTGGGACGGCCCCGAGGTAAAGCAAATGCCGGTATCTTATTATATCACCTTGCACAAATGGGCCAACAGCCCCGGCGGCTATTACGCCGATTCGGTGAACTTTAGCCGGGTGATCCATGAGCGTTGCTTTGAATGTCACAGCTCCAATATTCAGAATTTAAATAACCAAACGGCGGCAAATGAGCAGTCGGATTCTCTCGACAGGGCTTCCCTGGTCCTAGGCATTGACTGTGAACGCTGCCATGGGCCCGGCGCCGCGCATGTGAAATTTCAAACGGAAAATCCCTCCGTTAAGCAGGCAAAATACATTACCCGCTTCGCTTTCTTGTCGCGAAAGCAAAGAATTGACTTTTGCTCGATGTGCCATGCCGGCAACAGCAATGTAATGACAAAAACCACTTTTGGCTTTAAGCCCGGCGACACGCTGGCCAATTACACATCGGGCGCAACCACGCATGCTTACCGCGATGCATCAACCATTGATGTACACGGCAACCAGGTAAAGTTGCTGCTGAACAGCAAATGCTTTATGAGCAGTAAAATTGAATGCGCCACCTGCCATGGCATGCATGATGCCGGCGTGAAAACCATCGCCGGGTATTCAACATATTGCACAAATTGCCACAGCGTCGTCAACCATAACTTCTGCAAGCTGGCCGAAAAAATTGGCCCGGCTATAACAACTAATTGCATTGACTGCCACATGCCTGTTCAATCTTCAAAGGCTGTTGTGGTAAACGGTCTCGACAACAAAAACACACCCCCGTTTTTGGCACGGACGCATTTAATTGCGATATATCCGGAGGAGACGCAGAAGATTTTGGCGTGGTTCAAGGAGCAATGATAATAGTTGATTGGTTGATTAAGTTGGTTGAGCTAAGACGATTGACAAGCGGCCACCAGTTCAACTTAATCAACTCATTCAACTCTTAAACACCTGAAAACCAGGTATCGCATCCCCAATCCAACGTTTTTAACAATTTATTAACCAAAAACAAAGGTTTTTCTATCTTTGCGCCGGGGTAAGTCTTTTACGGCCAGCTCCTCTTGAACTCCCCCAGGGTGGGAACGCAGCAAGGGTAGAGAGTTGAGCGGCGCGATAAAAGTAGCTTACCCTTTTTTGTGCCTAAATTTTTCCAACAGACATTTTCACTAATCCTTTGCACTAGCCAATCATTGCGCCGTTAGGTGCAAAATATCGGTAGAAAAAATAAGAGAGAGATTAGCGTGCCGTAGGTACGCAACCTTACAAAGCTATATCGACGGCTAATATTCCGTACCTGACGGCACGGCAAATCCTACAAAATTTCTTTTCTACCGATATTTGACCCCGATGGGGCCCGTAATCCAATCTAAATTTTTGCCGGGCAATTATGATTCAAAAACGCCGGCGAATTCATCATTTGAAATTCAAAATTCAACATTCGATACTACCAAACCTCCAACTGATCTCTAATCTCCAGTCACTAATCACTATCTTAGCCCCATGCTCGATATCCTCATTATTGGCGGTGGCCCCATCGGTATAGCCTGCGGACTGGCGGCTCAAAAAGCCGGCCTCAGCTATGTTATTGTCGAAAAAGGCTGCCTGGTCAATTCCCTTTATAACTACCCCTCTACCATGACCTTTTTTTCCACTTCGGAAAAACTGGAGATCGGCGGGATACCCTTTGTTACCATCAGCAACAAACCCAACCGTGCCGAAGCGTTGGAATATTACCGCAGGGTGGCTACCTCGAATAATTTAAACATTAACCTGTTTGAAGAAATCATCGACGTAAAAAAAGAGCAAGATCATTTTGTCATCACCTCTGCAAAAACAACTTATGCAGCCAGGAAGGTGATTTTGTCGACTGGATTTTACGATATTGCGGTACACCTGAATATCCCCGGCGAAGACTTGCCGAAGGTGATGCATTATTATAAAGACCCGCATTATTATGCCATGCAAAAGGTTGTGGTAGTGGGTTCGAGCAATTCGGCTATCGACGTTGCGCTGGAAACCTACCGCAAAGGCGCCGAGGTAAGCCTGGTAATACGTGATGCCGAAGTAAGCCACCGCGTTAAATACTGGGTTCGGCCCGATATTTTGAACCGGATTAAAGAAGGCAGTATTAAGGCTTATTTTAATTCGAATTTAAAAGCGATACGGCAGGACGAGGTGGACATTCAAACCCCCGGTGGTTTGATCACCATTCCTAATGATTTTGTTATGGCGATGACCGGCTACCGTCCTAATTTTGAATTCCTGAAAAAACTGGGGATCCACCTGACTGAGGATAAGTTTATACCCCACTATAACCACCACAGCATGGAAACCAATGTGCCCGGCCTGTACCTTGGCGGTGTAGTTTGCGGCGGACTGGATACCCATTTATGGTTCATCGAAAACTCGCGAATACATGCGGAGATGATTATTTCGGATATTTTGGAAAAAGAGATTAAATAATAGGTTTTAACAAAGTCCAACTAATCTCTGATCTCTAACCTCTAATCAACTAATTCAAACTTTTCCTTGCATAAATTAAATTAAATGCAGTCTTTTGCACGCGATTAAAAATACCAAAGCATAAAAGGAAAATGAAACCACAAAGCTTAAATAAGCCCTCAGCCAGAGCGCCATTCGCTCCGGTTGCCGCTGCTTTGATTTCAGGCGTTTTTGTTTTTTCGCCGTGCCGACGAAGGCCGTATATGCCAAGGGCTTGATTTCCCCTCCTAACCACCACACTGAGGCACAATACTTGTGGCTCGTTCACAAATCAATCAATCATCTTATTGTTAACGCTTTAAAAAGCAAACCATTAACGGTAATTTTTCTATTTCAATGACCATACAAGATTTTGATATACTGGTTGCAAGCGCTCAGCACATCGACTATGCCCAGCAGATCTGCGATGAAATGGCAGAGTCGGCCAAGGCACGGGGAACCGGTATTGCTCAGCGTTCGCCAGAGTATGTGGCCGATAAAATGCTGGAAGGCAAAGCGGTGATCGCCTTTCATAAAGATGGCACCTGGGCCGGTTTTTGTTATATCGAGACCTGGAGCCATGGTGATTTTGTGGCCAATTCGGGCTTGATTGTCAATCCCCAATTCAGGAAGGCCGGCTTGGCTAAGGCAATAAAGGAGCGTATTTTTAAATTATCGCGCACAAAATACCCTAATGCAAAGATATTCGGCTTAACCACCGGGCTGGCCGTAATGAAGATCAACTCCGAACTCGGATATGAACCGGTTACTTATTCAGAGCTTACCCAGGATGAAGAATTTTGGGCCGGATGCAAAAGCTGCGTTAACTATGATATTTTAATGGCCAAGGGACGCAAGAACTGCATGTGTACCGCGATGCTGTTTGATCCTGCTGAAAAAGCACTGGAAATAGAAGAGAAAACAAAAGAAATGTCGCGGAAGGCAAACCTGTTTGGCCGTATTGAAAAGGTATTGAAGAGTTTTAGCCATGAACTTCGTCAGGTTAAAGGCGAAAGGTTAAAGGCGAAAGGCTTTGTTTTAGGAACAATAAAAAAATAGAACCTTGCGTGGCATTAACGGCCTGGTTAAACAAAATGAAAACGCAATTGATAGCGTTTATTAAATTTTATGAGGGGCGAATCACCTGTTACCTTTCGCCTTTCACCTTTTACCTCAAATGAAATGAAAAAGAAAGTTGTTTTAGCATATAGCGGTGGTTTGGATACCTCATTTTGCTGCATATATCTAACCCAGGATTTAGGCTACGAAGTTCATTCGGTGATCGTGAATACCGGCGGTTTCAGTGAAGAAGAATTGAAAAACGTAGAAGAACGCGCCTATAAAATGGGCGTTACTTCGCATCATGTGGTGGATGAAACAGAGAATTTTTACAATACCTGTATCCGCTTCCTCATCTATGGTAATGTATTAAAAAACAATACCTATCCCCTTTCGGTAAGCGCCGAGCGCGTTAGCCAGGCAACGGCGATCGCTAACTATGCCAAAGAGATCGGCGCCGAATTTGTGGCCCACGGCAGTACCGGCGCGGGTAACGACCAGGTAAGGTTCGACATGATCTTTAATATCCTGGTGCCGGAAGTACAGATCATCACCCCTATCCGCGATTTAAAACTTAGTCGCGAAGCGGAGATCCAATACCTGAAAGATCATGGTGTGGAGATGAACTTCGAAAAGGCTAAATACTCTATCAACAAAGGTATTTGGGGCACTTCGGTAGGCGGCAAAGAAACGCTTACTTCAAATTTAGGCTTGCCCGAAGAAGCATGGCCAACGCAGGTTTCTTCAACCGATGTGAGGAATATCGAACTGGAGTTTGAAAAAGGTGAGCTTTGGGGTATCGACGGTGTAAAGTACGACCATCCCACCAAGGCCATACAAGCCCTGCAGGCTATCGCGCAGCCCTATGGCATCGGCAGGGACATACATGTGGGCGATACCATTATTGGCATAAAGGGCCGGGTCGGCTTTGAAGCAGCTGCCCCGATAATCATCATCAAAGCGCATCATACCCTGGAGAAACATGTGCTCACCAAATGGCAGTTATCCTGGAAAGACCAATTGTCATCTTTCTACGGCAACTGGCTGCACGAAGGGCAGTTCCACGACCCGATCATGCGCAATATTGAAGCCTTTTTAAGCGATACACAGCATAATGTAAGCGGCAAAGTATTTGTGCAGTTGCATCCCCACCGTTTCCAGGTGGTGGGGATTGAATCAGCGCATGACCTGATGTCGAACAAATTTGGCAGCTACGGCGAGATGAATAATGCCTGGAGCGGCGAAGATGTGAAAGGCTTTTCCAAGATATTCGGTAACCAGGTGATGATCTACCATAAAGTTAACCCCACCCCCAAACTCCCTAAAGGGAGCTAAAAATAGAGTTATGAGTGTGAATAATAAGATGTTAGTTGGGATTGTTGGAGGGGCAGGTTATACCGGCGGCGAGATGTTGCGCATCCTGCTGAACCACCCAAATGTGGAGATCGCTTTTGTGCACAGCACCAGCAGCGCCAATAAACATGTTTTTGAAGTACACACCGACCTTTTTGGCGACACGGATTTAAAGTTCGCCGCTGAATTGGCTTATAATATCGACGTTTTATTTTTGTGCGTTGGTCATGGCGATGCGAAGAAGTTTTTGGACGCTAATCCGATTCCCGATCATATCAAAGTAATCGATCTGAGCCAGGATTTCCGTTTAAGTCAAACAGCAAAGCATAAAACAAAACAATTTGTATACGGCCTGCCGGAATTAAACCGCGAAGCGATAAAACAAGCCACTAACATTGCCAATCCTGGTTGTTTTGCTACCTGCCTGCAGTTGGGATTACTTCCTTTGGCTGCCAAAGGTTTCTTAAATAACGAGGTACATATCACCGCAACAACCGGTTCAACCGGTGCCGGGCAAAGCCTGTCGCCAACCACTCATTTTACCTGGCGTAACGATAACCTTTCGGTATACAAGGCTTTTGAGCACCAGCACTTGAATGAGATAGGCCAGTCAATTAAACAATTACAACCCGGATTTGAGCATGCGATAAACTTTATCCCCTACCGGGGAGATTTTACAAGGGGTATTATTGCTTCGATGTATGTTGACAGTAAGCTTGGCGAGGCGGAAGCGCTGAGGATTTACCAGCAATATTATGCGGGGCACGTTTTTACACATGTCACCAATCATGATATTGACCTGAAACAAGTGGTAAATACCAACAAATGCATTATCCAGGTGAAGAAGCATGGCGACAAGATATTTGTCGTAAGTATCATCGATAATTTACTTAAAGGTGCATCGGGCCAAGCCGTTCAAAATATGAACCTGATGTTTGGATTTGACGAAAAGGCTGGGCTAAAATTGAAAGCAACCGCTTTTTAAGGCGAAAGCAGAAAGACTAAAGCAGAAAGCTTGTAAGATAGAAGAATTTAGAGCGAAAAGCTAAAAGACCAAGGCAGAAAGCCTCTACATAAAACAGAATGAGAGATTTTAAAAAATTGGAAGTTTGGAAAAAATCGCACGAACTTAACTTGTTTGTATACAGGAACCTGCTGTCAAAGTTTCCGAAGAGTGAAACATATGATCTGCTTAGCCAAACAAAACGCGCTGCATATTCAATTCCTTTAAATATTGTAGAAGGGAGCGGTAGATTTAGTGAAAAGGACTTTGCACATTTTCTTGATATCGCGTCGGGTTCGACTCATGAATTAGAGTATTGTTGCCTATTATGTAAGGATTTACTTTACATAGACGATGAACTTTTTTCACAAATAAATCCCAAAATCAACGAAGTCAAGGCCATGTTAATAGGGCTGATCAAAACATTAAGAAAGTAATAGCTTTGGTCTTTTTGCTTTCTGCTTTTAGCTTAAATTATGAATTTATTCGACGTATATCCAATCAATCCAATCAATATTGTTAAAGGCCGGGGCAGCCTGGTTTATGACGACAAAGGCACCGAGTACCTCGACCTGTACGGCGGCCATGCCGTTATTTCCATCGGGCATACCAACCCTCATTATGTAAAACGACTGGAAGACCAGTTGCACCAGATCGGCTTTTATTCAAACTCCGTTGAAATACCTATCCAAAAACAACTGGCTGAAAAACTTGGCCACGTTTCGGGAAAGGAAGATTATCAATTGTTTTTGTGTAACTCAGGCGCGGAGGCTAACGAAAACGCATTAAAACTGGCTTCTTTTTACAATGGAAAAAAGAAAGTTATTGCGTTCACCGGTTCTTTCCACGGGCGCACATCACTTGCGGTTGCGGTTACCGATAATCCAAAAATTGTCGCACCTGTTAACGAGACAGAAAACGTGATCTTTTTGCCGAGATACGATGAAGTGGCTTTGGAAAAGGCTTTTGCCGAAAATGAGATTTCATCGGTCATTATCGAAGGTATCCAGGGTGTTGGGGGGATACATGTGGCGCCTGAGCGTTTCCTGCAAAAGATCAGGACCTTGTGCGATGCCCACAACGCTGTTTTTATAGCGGATTCTGTTCAGTGTGGCTACGGACGTACCGGCAAATTCTTCTCACAGGACTATGCCGGCGTTAATGCTGATATTTATACCATGGCCAAAGGGATGGGCAACGGCTTCCCAATTGGCGGTATTATTATCTCGCCCAAAATAAAACCGGCATTTGGTATGTTGGGCACTACCTTCGGCGGCAACCATTTGGCCTGCGCTGCCGGGTTGGCTGTCCTTGAAGTGATGGAACAGGATAATTTGCTGCAAAACGCGGCCGAAGTAGGTGGGTACCTGATCAGCGAAGTCAAAAAGTTCAGCCAGGTGAAAGAAGTAAGAGGCCGCGGCCTGATGATCGGCATTGAAGTGCCGGAAGAATTTGCTCACGCACGAAAGGAGCTTTTGTTTAAGCACCATATTTTTACTGGCGAAGCCAAACCAAATGTGATCAGGCTGCTGCCGGCATTAAATTTAAGCAAGGCAAACGCTGACAGGTTCCTGGAAGCGTTTTCAAAAATAATCCACTAACCCGTCCCGTAGGGACAAAATATCGGTAAACGATCACATGAAAAAATTCACCTCCGTTCACGATGTTAACAATATCAACGCACTGGTTGCCGAAGCGCTTCAGCTGAAGCAAAACCCCTTTGGATTTCAGCACCTGGGTAAAAACAAAACCATTGCGCTTGTTTTTCTTAATCCCAGCCTGCGCACCCGTATGAGTACCCAAAAAGCGGCGCTTAACCTCGGCATGAATGCGATGGTGCTCAACATCGATAAAGAAGGCTGGGCATTGGAGCTGCGCGATGGTGTTGCCATGAACGGAACAACGGTAGAACATATTCGTGAGGCCGCTGCCGTAATGGGCCAATATGCAGATATTATCGGCGTGCGCTCATTTCCGGGGTTAAAAGACCGGGACGAAGATTATAATGAGACCATCTTCAACAAATTCGTTGAGTTTTGCGGCGTGCCTGTCGTAAGCCTGGAGTCAGCAACCCGCCACCCTTTGCAAAGCCTGGCCGATTTGGTTACCATTGAAGAATTAAAAACCCGGTCGCGCCCGAAAGTGGTATTAACCTGGGCGCCGCATATTAAACCGCTGCCACAGGCGGTTCCCAATTCATTTGCCGAATGGATGCGCCGGGCGGACGTTGATTTTACCATCGCCCACCCAAAAGGTTACGAGCTTTCGGCAGATTTTACCGAAGGCGCAACCATCACCCATAACCAGGACGAAGCCTTAGCCGATGCGGATTTTATCTATGTAAAAAACTGGTCGGCCTATGAACCATACGGGCAGGTTTTGCCGGGAAATGAAGAATGGATGCTAACGAACGATAGATTAAAACACACCAACTACGCTAAAGTGATGCACTGCCTGCCGGTGAGGCGGGATTTGGAATTATCGACCGAAATACTGGATGGCAAAAACTCGGTGGTAGTTCATGAAGCGGGTAACCGGGTTTGGGCGGCGCAGGCGGTTTTGAAGAGGATGTTGGAGTCGTTGTAAGATGGAGCGATGAAAACTTGCTTAATCAACGAGATAAAAATCGATCAGGCAGGCAGACTTCTCGTCTTTCCTGAAGGTCAGAAATTCCAGTTTATCTGGAGATCGGCAAAAGAAGTTCATTGGGATGACAAGGGATTGTTTCTTTATTCCCCGAAACCACGCGAATGGTCTTATTTCAATTGGTGTACCCAAATCGTTGGCGCCGTCAAATCTGAATACGGGGTAGATTTGTTGCCCAAAAAAATACCATTTGGAGTGATATTTCGGATGATCTAAAAAAGCAAATTTTGACTTTCGGTCGCCCGGAAATTATTTAACATTGTAAAATGTATACTCCATCTTTCAACAAGTTCGAAGACCGACAACAAGTTATCGCCTTTATGCAGCGATATAGCTTTGCAGCGATTGTTTCTGTGAAAGATGGTCTTCCGGTCGCAACGCATTTGCCCTTCCTGGTTGAACAAAAAGATGATAAAACAATCCTCAAAGCCCACTTTGCTAAGGCCAACCCACAGGCAAAAGACTGCATCGGCCAGCGGGTAATGGTGATCTTTATTGAGCCCCATGCCTACATCTCCCCAAAAAACTACGAAAAAGTCGAAAGCGTGCCTACCTGGAACTACCTGGCCGTGCATGCGTACGGAAAATGCACACTGATTGAGGGTGAGGACCACAAGGCTGCTTTGCTAAAGGAAACGATCAGCAATTACGAGCCTGGTTATTTAAAGCAATGGGATAGCCTTCCCGCCGAATTCCGCCACAAAATGATGAATGGCATCGTTGCGTTTCAAATCCTGGTGGACGATCTGCAGGCAAAGGCAAAACTAAGCCAAAACCGTACCCCGACCGAGCAACAAAATATTATTGGCGACCTCAGTAAATCATCTGACAGCGCCGTACAAGGGATTGCCGAGTATATGGCAAAAAACCTGCCTGGAAGATAATAAACAATCCCCTCAAAATCGTTTTGACGCTTTTGCCTGGTCATTGCTAGTTCCCAATTTTCGCGCTTAAATACCTGCTAAAACAAGCTGATCTGCTGCGCATCGGCCTGTTTTAATGCCGGCGCCGGGGCTTTTAGTTTTGCCCTGGTAAACGTATCAAAATCCAGCCGGGGATTAAAAGGCATCTGTTTGTACACCAGGTAACGTTTGTTATAGCCGATCGTCTCGCGCCGCAGAATGGTAAGCATATCCATGCTAAACCTGGCATTAAATGATTGGTCCTTAAAATGTGGCCACAGCACTTTAAAATCCTCGTTGGGCAGGTTGCCGGCAATGGTGATATGCGGCTCAAAGGGGGATGTATTAAAAAACTTGCGCAGCAACTTAAACCACAATTTGGTTGCAGGCGTGCTTTCCAGTTTGGCGTAGATGGCTTGAAACTCCTGCTGGTGGAAAAAAGCAAAGCCGTTTATCTCCAGCTCGACCGGGGGCAGGGTTTGCAGCTCGCGCTCCAGTTTGGGCATCAGCGGTTCGATCCATACCGGCTTTTTGCGGGGAAGAAATTGAACAGAAACGCAGGGCCTGGAATGCCTGCTTTTATATTCTCCTATTATTTCGGATGAGAAGTTCTTTAAACCCTTTATGTAATTGCAAATATTCTCCGGCGGAGCAAGTATTGCTAAATAATCCTGGTAGTTGGTCATATTCTTTTTTTGTTATTCCTTCTCAGTCAGAATGCTAAACTTCCAATTGTGTAAAGTCAACGGCATTGACTCAACACTTATCTTTTTCCGGCAGCCAAATTGCTAAAATAATTAGCAATTACAAATTCTTTTTTTACATTTGTTTCATGAGGGCAAAACGTATCATTATGCATATCGACCTGGATTCGTTCTTCGTATCTGTGGAGCGCAAGTTCGATCCTTCGCTGATCGGCAAGCCGGTGATCATCGGTGGCTCGGCGGAGCGGGGGGTGGTGGCATCGTGCAGCTACGAGGCCCGTAAATATGGCATACACTCGGCTATGCCCAGCAAGGAGGCCGCGCGGCTGTGCCCGCATGCTATTTTTTTGCGCGGTAACCATAAGCTGTATGCCGAGGCCTCGCGCGAGGTCACGGAGATCATCCACGATTCGGTGCCGCTATACCAAAAAACTTCGGTGGATGAGTTTTACGTGGATTATACGGGGATGGACCGTTTCCACAATTGTTATCAGCATGCCAGTGAGGTAAGGCAGCGCATCATCAGGGAGACGCGGCTGCCTATATCGTTTGGCATGTCGTCGGGTAAAACGGTGTCCAAAATGGCCACCAACCAGGCAAAACCCAACGGCCAGCTTTTTGTACCGCATGGCATGGAAAAAGCCTTCCTGGCGCCGTTAAACATCAACGCCATCCCCGGTTTGGGGGAAAGCACAAGCAAAAAGCTGTATCAGTATGGCATTGAAAAGATAAGCGACCTGCAAAAGGCCGATCTTCGCTTCCTCGAAATCATCCTGGGCAAGTACGGCCGCCATCTGCACGAAAAGGCCAACGGACTCGATCCCAGCGACGTGGTGCCTCATTCGGACCGGAAGTCGATCTCCACAGAAAATACTTTTCATCATAACATTTCCGACAGGCAGGCGCTCGAGAACATCCTAGTGTCCATGACGGAGGAACTATCCGGCAAACTCCGCCGCGAAAACATGCTGGCGTCCTGCCTGGCCATTAAGGTGCGGTACGCCAATTTTGAGACCCATACCCAGCAGGAAAAGATACCCCTGACAGCGGCGGAGCACATCCTGATACCCGGCGTAAAAAACCTGTTAAAACGTGCCTGGAACAGCCACCGGCCGGTTAGGCTGATAGGAGTGAGGTTAAGCAATCTGTGCAGCGGCAGCTACCAGATCAACCTGTTTGAGGATAACGAGGAACGAATAAAGCTTTACCAGGCGATGGACAAGATCAACTTTAAATTTGGCGATAAAACGGTTTGCCGGGCAGCAGGGATGGAAATTGGGACAAGGAATTTTAACCCGTTTATGAGGGGGTGAAAAATGGTTATAGTATTCTATTTATGTTTTCAATTTTGATCGATTGGAAGATTTATATCCTTCAAATATTGAAGCAAAGGCCCGTTTGCATTTCTACTAAAATCATCCCTACAGAGAAAACTAAATTGGCCAATCAATTTGGTATCTACGCTGAATAGCAAAATTCTTGCATTTTTTTGACCAACTTCAAATTCTTTCTTTGCGATTTCAATGTCACCAGGCTTATTAAAATAATTGTCAATGTCAAAAGAGAGTCCATTAAACGAGTGAGCTTCGACAGTGAGAAAGTTGTCTAGAAGTTGCCCGCTGCTTTGCGCTTGAGATTTGTTGTCAGACTGATTATTTGATTTGGAGAGATTTATATTTGCATCATCAATTTGCAACACCGCCTTGTATCTAATTATACCCTGTTTGTTTCCTTTATTTTGTACAATCACCTCAATAAAAAAATTGTTTTTATTCAATTGATATTGCTTCCGAAGTGCAATAATAAGGGAGTTTTTCAGACTATTTATACCTCGAATTTTTTCATTGTATAAATCAATTTCATGAGAATACTCGCTCCGTACAGAAGTATCCTTTTTTTTTGAAGAGTCTTTGCTAATATTATGAGCTTCACTATCAAACTGACGGACTATATTAATTTCATTTTGATAACTATAAATTGTTAAGGCGAATCCTCTTAAAACAGATATTATTTGGTCTGAATTTAAGATTGTAGCACTCCTGTCAAGTATAGTACTTGTCGTCAGATTTTTTATTGAGTCGAGTGTTTTTGGATTAAGTTGAATTTCTAATTTTTTCACTCTAATTGACGCATCTACGATCTCTACTCGGTCGCGATCGAAATATTGTTGTGCAAAATACAAAATAAGGCCTCCTAATATTGCTGAAAATATAGGACTGATTTGCTTATCTCCTAAAATTGCTTTGAGGGCGTATCGAATTCGACCAAATAAATAACTTGACTTACTTTTTGTTCGGTTTTCAATTTTTGGTTCCATTGTGATAGGTTAAGGGTAAAAGACCTATCTAAGATATTAAAATATTTTTTATTTTACAAAAATAAATTTTATTGCAAGTTTGTTGCAATTGTGTATATTTATCCCATGGCCTTTTTACAGCGTTATCCCTTTTTATTTGTTGCCTTGATGATATTAGCCGGCTGCACTAAACAGCCGCAAAAGCCAACGTCCCCTGTGGTGGTACCACCAGTGGCCAAACCTGTTTATAAGACAACGGTCTTGCAGGGAGATAATCAAACGGATACAGTAGGCCACCCGCTTAAGGACGACGTACAGATAAAAGTATATAAAGACGGCAAGCCATTCGTCAACGCGATTGTTTTATTCAAGGGCTCGGGCTGTATCTCGAAAGATAGTACAAACACGATAACCCTTTCGGATGGCATTGCCAGTATGCAATGGTATTTGAGTGCTGATGTCGGCACACAAACCATGTCGGTCATCATCTGCGATTCGGCCCGGAACCATCTTGACTCGCTGACATTGCATGCAACCGCACTAAAAAACTCAGGGATCGGGAATTTGGCTTGTGCCTGCGGTTTTGGCGGCGGCAGGGATCCGAGGTTTCAAACATTTTATAAACTGCATTCCGGCCGGATCATTGCCAATTCGACAACGACGCCAAAATATTCGGATGATAATGGGCTAAGCTGGTATCCCCTCGATCATTTAACCAATTTCTTTTTGCGGAAAATGGTTATTACGCCAAATGATAAAATATTCGCGCTTACCAGCGCAGGAGTAATCTCTTCGACTGATCAAGGCATAAACTGGACCCTGGTGGTTAGAGATGATCCCAACCATATTCAAATTTATGATATAGCTTATACGCGCGGCGGGATATTGTCTTATAGTAGTAATTTTGCGATGTATTTATCTTCAGATGACGGAAAAACCTGGAAAAAAACCCAGCCGACGCTTAGCGGCAGTACGCTCGGGTGGGTTAACTTAACACAGCAAATAAACGGCGATTTGTATGTATTGTCGGAGGAGGGGGAATTGTGCAAATCAACAGACGGTGGGACAAGCTGGACTATCCTTAACAGCAATCCCATTAACCTTTATGAATTTTACTCGTCGATATTGATTGATGATAACGGTTATATCTATCTTGGACGAAATGACACTTCTGGCGGGATTTATGTGTCAAAAGATAACGGGCAAACCATTACTAAAATCACCTTTACCCCTGATATTTTTGGCGCGCTTTATAGCCCTGACTGGATCACTAAACAGAGCGATGGGTATTACTTCATTCATACCCCTTTACAGGGGACCTTCAGGACAAAAGATTTTGTAAACATCGAAAACATAAGTACCAGGTTTAATACACCAAGCTACGACTTTATAGTAGCGGACAACAACAACATGATACTCAGTGCCGGAAAATATGACGAGTACAGCTACATCCCGAATCAATAGCTGATCATCGACTTTTTTTAATGATGTGGGTTAAGCGTTATAGCTGGCGGTTCAGGCCAATTTCTTCTTCATCAGCAAATCGGTCTGCCTTTCCTCGCCCAAAATAAAATCGTGGCTACCGCAAACTTCAAAACCGTGCGCACGGTAAAAGCCGATGGCTTTTTGGTTGTGCTCCCACACGCCCAGCCAGATGAAGTCTTTTTGCAATTCAATGCCTCGCCCGATCGCAAAATTCAACAGCTGCCGGCCGATATGTTTGCCATGGTATTCGCCGGAGACATAAATGCGTTCCACCTCCAGGCCATTTTCCTCCTTGAATTCATTTTGGGCATCCTTAAAGTTTAACTTTATATATCCGGCTATATCATCCTGAATAAGAGCGAAGTAAAATTCAGAATCCGGGTTGGTTAACTCCGAAAGCATCCTTTCAGGCGCAAATGCAATAGCGACGTAGGCTTCGAAATGAACAGGATCATTCAGGTGAGCAAAGAATTCGTAAAAGGTTTTTTTGCTGTACTGGAGCAGCGTATCCAGCTCGCTTGTTTCAACTTTTTTAATGTTGACCATTGGGCCGTAAAAATAATAAATGTACCGGATGTCATTTCGACCAACGGGAGAAATTTTAAACAATTTGCATTCGGACTATGCAGGCGCTAATGTCAGTTGTATAAGATTTCTCCTCGTGCCTCGTCGAAATGACATCAACGGGCAGGGATCAGTCAAACTGCTCCTGCAGCCTTATCAGCCTGTCAATCATCAGATTCAGCTTTTCCTCTTCGTTTTTAAACATCCTCGGCTTCAGGTATAGCGTAATGAACAGGAACCAGATGATGGTTGAGCCATAGGTGATCAGCTTGAAATAAAGGGGGGCGTCTTCCAATACCTCGATAAAATACAGGGCCAGGCCGGCGCTGATGAGCATCATATAAATATAATAAAACCAGCCGGTTACCCTGGAGCGGTTCTTTTGGAACTCCTTTAGCGTATTCAGGTATTCGGCCGGATTTTGGGTCAGATCGTGTTTGTTTAAGATATGGTAATGCCGTACAATAAGGGACAGGTACATCAGCATGGTTACCAGGATGAGCATGATACCGATGGTAGTTGCCGTTGAGCGGAACGCAAAAAAGAAGGTTATGATAAAAGCACTGACAATAAGGGCGATCATCGCCACAATTCCCCAGTATAATTTACTGGTGATGCCGCGAATGCCTTTTTTTACTTGCTTCAGTGCATCTTCCACCGAAAGCCTGTCGGGTTTTGGCTGTCCCTGCCAAACCGACATCAGGTGCTCAAACTCTTTCATAGTGGTTGTACAATTCGGTTAATTTCTGTTTAATGCGATGTATTTTCACCCTCAGGTTCCCTTCCGATATGCCCGAAATATCAGCTATTTCGGGGTATGGCACTTCATCAAGTACCATGGTTATGATAATTCTTTCCGATTCTTCCAGCCTGGATATACACTTATAAAGCAGCGCAACCTGTTCGTTTTTCTCGGACAGTTCCTCTCTTTTATTTTCAGCAATAAGTGGTGTCAGTTCGTCTTTGGCCTGCCGTTTTTCCGACCGCAGGTAAGTTAAACAGGTATTTACGGCAATGCGGTAGATCCAGGTGGAGATCATGGCCTGGTTACGGAATTTATCGAGGTTTTGCCAGACTTTTAAAAAGGTTTCCTGTAAAAGGTCGTCCGCAGCATCATCGTCGCCGGTATAACCGTAGCACAAATGGTAGATCTTTTTCGAATTGGCTTCGTAAACCTTCTTAAAAGCAGCTTCCTTTTCTGTCACTATCAGTTAATTTTAATTTTTAGATGAGTATTGGGGGCAAATGTTACAACGCAAATACCCACCTCACCTAAATCCTCTCCAAAGGAGAGGACTTTGATTTGTCTACGTTTCTAAACCCTCTCCCTTGGAGAGGGCAGTGTGAGGTTTTACAGCTCAAACTCGGCCTTATAAAACCAGGGGAATTTCTTTTCAGCTTCTTCCAGCAGGTGGTTATAGGCTTCCACGAAATCGTATTGCAGGTCCTCGTGCAGCTTGCCGATCAATCCCTGTATTTTCAATATTTGCCGTGTCAGTATCAGTCGCAAGGGCTTGTATGATACCCGCCTGTCAGTATATTGAATATAGTTTTGACAAAAATTCAGCAGCATTTCTATCTCCGCCTCTTTTGCCCCGATAAATTTGGTGTATTTGGAAATCAGCCTCAATATCTTGCGGGAGCTTTTGGCTGCCTGGTAGCTTTGCGACGGCAGCTGGCTGAACATAAAGCCGATTTCGCCTTTAATTTTTTCAATAAAGCCGGCGTCGTTATCAGCTTCAAACAGCAGGTAGGCGAGGAGTTCTTTATTCTCTTTCTTATAGCGCGCAAGTCGCAGGCACAGATCAGCTATTTGCAGTGACGACAGGTGCTGCAATTCTTTTTTTATATCCTGCAGGCCGTAGGAGGACACGTTCATCATGGCAAGATATGAAATTTAATATTTGTAACAATTTTGCGTATAAATGTTTTACCGCACTTAATGTTTCAATACTTGGTTTAAATTTATATCATTGCGTATCCAATTATCAAATTCAAACCCCAATTACTATGCCGGCAGATACTGTCAAAATAAACGGCAAGGCGAAAGCCGATTATACCTATGATGCCATTGTGATCGGCTCGGGCATCAGCGGGGGATGGGCTGCTAAAGAGCTTACCGAACGCGGCCTTAAAACCATTATGCTGGAGCGCGGCCGCAATTTTGAGCATTTAAAGGACTATAAATCAGCCGCAAAAGACCCATGGCAGTTTGAACATCGCGGCAGCGTAACACAGGCCCAGCGTAAAGCGCGGCCGGTTATTTCGCGTAACTGGGGGGCTGCCGAGCCAGTAATGGATTACTGGGTAAACGAAGAAGAAGCGCCCTATGCTGAAATTAAACCGTTTAACTGGTGGCGGTCGTACCAGTTGGGCGGGCGTTCTATTTTATGGGGACGGCAAAGCTACCGGTGGAGCGATTTTGATTTTGAAGCGAATTTAAAGGACGGCTGGGCGATTGACTGGCCTATACGATATAAAGACCTTGCGCCATGGTATGACCATGTTGAAAGGTTTGCAGGTGTTAACGGGTCCAAAGACGGACTGGCACAATTGCCTGACGGGCACTTTTTGAAGCCGATGGACATGAACTGCGTGGAGAAAGATGTATCGGCCCGTATAAAAAAGCATTATAACGACAGCCGGCACATGATCATTGGCCGCAGCGCTAACCTGACCGAAGCGATAACCGGCAGAACGGCCTGCCAATTCCGCAACCGTTGCTGGGAAGGTTGCCCGTTTGGGGGATACTTCAGTACCCAGTCGTCTACCTTGCCGGCCGCGCGGGCAACCGGTAATTTAACGGTAAGGCCATTTTCAATCGTCCACAAGATACTTTACGATAAGGATACCCAAAAAGCGACCGGCGTGGAAATCGTCGATGCCGAAACCAATCAAACGTATCAATACCATGCTAAAATTGTTTTCCTGAATGCCTCAACATTAAACAGCGCCTGGGTGTTAATGAATTCGGCTACGGAGATATGGCCGGGTGGTTTAGGCAGTAGCAGCGGCGAATTGGGGCATAACGTGATGGACCATCACTATAACCTTGGCGCGTCGGGCATAATGGAGGGCTACGAGGATAAGTACTATTTTGGCAGAAGGCCAAACGGTATTTATGTAGTGCGATTTGCCAACCTTTTTGGCGACAAGCGCGATTACCTGAGAGGATTTGGCTACCAGGGCGGCGCAAGCAGGGACGGATGGGCGCGAAACGTTGCGGAGCTTAACATAGGCGGCGCCTTTAAAGATGCACTAACCGAGCCGGGGCAATGGTCGATAGGTTTAAGCGGGTTTGGTGAGTTGCTGCCTTACCATGAAAACAAGATCACATTGGACCCTGACAGGAAAGACAAATGGGGCCTGCCGATTTTAGCAATGGACGCTGAGCTGAAGGACAATGAGAAGAAGATGCGGGTAGACATTGTTAAAGAAGCCAAAGAAATGCTGGAAGCCGCCGGCGTTAAAAATGTGAACACCTGGGACCGCGGCCACGCGGTAGGCGATGGCATACACGAGATGGGCACTGCACGTATGGGGCGCGATCCGAAAACATCGGTGTTAAATGCACATAACCAGATTTGGGATGCCAAAAATGTTTTTGTGACCGATGGCGCCTGTATGGTTTCATCAGCATGTCAAAACCCATCGTTAACTTATATGGCCCTGACAGCAAGAGCGGCTAATTTTGCAGCAGATGAATTGAAGAAAGGGAACCTTGGGTAGGTGAAAGGTAAAAAGGTAAAAAGGGCACGATGAGACTTACGAAGTTTTTAAAACTTCGTAAGTCTTAAGGTAATATTAAAAACTAAAACTATGAAAAATAAATTGCTGATAATATGTGGCTTAATGGCCATATCCTTAAGTGTTACTGCGAAGCAGAAAGTATTGATCTTTTGCAAAACTGCCGGTTTTCACCATGCATCCATCGTAGTGGGGATACCCGCCATCATTAAGCTGGGCAGGGAACATGATTTTGACGTGGATACCACAACGGATGCGAAAAAATTCACCTATGATAACCTGAAACAATACGCTGCGGTGATTTTTTTAAGTACTACCGGCGATGTTTTAAACGATGCGCAGCAGGCTGAATTTGAAAAATACATCCGCTCTGGAGGCGGTTTCGCGGGCGTGCACTCCGCCACTGATACCGAATACGATTGGCCGTGGTATGGCAATTTGGTTGGAGCTTATTTCAGAAATCACCCCAGTGTACAACAGGATGCAGTACTTCACATTGTGGACCCTAATTTTCCGGCTACCAGGGGTTTACCAAAAGAATGGACACGTAAGGATGAGTGGTACAACTTTAAATGGATAGCGCCAAACCTGCACGTTTTGATCACGATTGACGAGAAAACTTATAACGGCGGCAATAACGGCGATAACCACCCGATGAGCTGGTACCACGAATACGATGGCGGCAGGGCTTTTTATACGGCGCTCGGTCATACAGATGAATCGTATTCAGACCCATTGTATCTGAAGCATCTTTTGGGTGGCATAGAGTATGCCATGGGCCGGGCTAAATAAATCGTAAAGTATTAGCGGTTTTTGTTGCGAATTTTTACCTTAGCATAGGGAAATGGTGTCTTCCTTTTAAAAACCGTCCGCCGACGCGGTCTGATGACGCCTGCAAAAAATAAGCTTAACTAAAGCTGTGAAACGTTATGCAGGCAAATAGTTTTAATCTTTAAAAATGAAAATCTGGATCTTAGTCTTTTTAGGCGGGGGAGTTGGCAGTTTATGCCGCTATTTGATGAGCCGCTGGATCAGCGGAAACTTTTTAACCAATTACCCGTTCTTCGGAACGCTGATCGTTAATATTACCGGCTGCCTGCTCATCGGCTTTTTTGTATTTTATTTTACCGAAAGCCGTTTCGGGCCGGATTCACTCAACTGGCGGCTGTTACTGGTGACAGGATTGTGCGGCGGCTATACCACATTTTCATCTTTTTCGCTCGAAAACATGCAGCTGATAGAAAACAGGCAGCTATTCACCTTTGTAACCTACACTTTTGCCAGCCTGCTATTCGGCTTCCTGGCAACGTATGCAGGCATCCTGGTGGCGCGAAACATTTAACAAATGAACATTAACAAGATATTGATCGTTGCCGATGACAGCCCTTCTTCTGTAAAGGCGGTTCAATATGGGTTTAGCCTTGCGCGGGACCTTGGCGCAAAAGTGATGTTACTCAGTGTGATTGAACCCGGGTCAGCAGCCGGAAACCCCGACGCAGGCGTTTTCCCGGATGATGCCCTGATCGCGTTAAAAGACCGCGCAGGCGCATTTCTGAAACAAATGGAAAACAACTATGCACAGTCGGTTGACACTCAACTACACCTGGAAGCAGGTGACATCCAGGCGACTATCATTAAGACAATCGGCGATTGGGGCGCGGCCCTGGTGGTGGTGGGCACACATGGCCGTTCCGGTTTGGGTAAATTGTTTTCCGGAAGTATGGCTGAATCTGTTATTCAACATTCGCCGGTGCCTGTGTGTGTCGTGCCGGCTGGCAAATAATTTCAAGCCTGGCCTTTTGCGGAAATATCCTTATAACCTCAAACTTTTATCCCACGTATTCGTTGTAATAGTTAACTGTAAAAAAAACGTTACAATTTAAGCCACGTAGCTAAAAAGTTTACTTTTAAGCAAGTGTTATTGTAAAAAACGTTCTCAAAAGGAATGATTTAAGCACAAGTTAATAATCCAGTCGAAGCAGGCTGGCTGCTCAATGTTTCTTTTTTTTATAACAGGTTGTTGATCATTGCTTTTTGACTAAAATATGCGTTAAATTTGTTTACCGGGCCAATTATATCACACACCGAAAAGCCAGCGAACCGGTTTCTGAATACCCCCTTGCACAGCAAAACCGTATAGTGTTATGGTGATGATCATGCTGCCCGGATCAGCAGTGAAGCAACGAATTGTCCTAAGCCGATAATGAGTTAACAGAACATGGATACCAAGGTTAACCGCTACCCGTTAAGCCGATTGTCGATAAAACAACGGCTGCCCCTGCTGATCTGCGCGCTGCTTTTGGTTTGCATCGTTATTTACGGTTTCGCCAACTATTACAGTTTAAAAAAGGCTGATCTGACCATCGGGCGCGACAGGCTTCATTCTATTACGACCCAAATGAATGCTTCATTTGGGCAGGTAACCGCTTTTTACATCAGCAATTCAACGTCGGTATCAAAGCAGCCCGCTGTTATACAGTTTATAAGATCAGGCGGAACGCTATTTCAGGCTGAGGCCCGCGGCGCACTCGCCAGGCTAAAAACCGATAGTACATGGGTATTGGCAGAGTTGCTCGATCAAAACTTTAAATCGCTGAGCGCTGCCGGCAAAACTGATATTGACGCGGGATTGAATTTGAGGCAGATTATCGTTTCGGCAAACTTAAAACCCGACTCGGCGAAAATCACCCGCTTATATGGGGTAAACGGAACCGCGTATTATCCGCTGATTTCAGCAGTGACCGAAAAGGGGAAAGTTATAGGCTACACAATTGCCTGGAAATCAATTTTAACGACCTCAAAAGCAGTTGATCAATTTTCGAAGTTCGTAGGGATGGGCTCCAGTTTCTTTGCCGGGAATAAGGACGGCAGCTTATGGACCGACTTTATTCGCCGCATTCCGGGTGTTCTGTTTAAACCCGGACAAGAAGCCGGCATGGTTGATTACAAAGATGCTGACGGCGATGCCATGATCGTCGATTTACAGCAAATTCCACATACTGAACTATTGTTTGGTGTTGCGGTATCCGAGGGCAATATGTTAAAGGACCTGGGGCGTTTCGTCAACTGGATAGCGGTTATCGGCATTGTGATCCTCGCCATCGGAATTATAGCGGCATGGATGATGAGCAGGAGCATAACCAGGCCCCTGGACGAGCTGATCAGGATCGCTGCAGCAATTTCGCAGGGGAATTATGCTCAAACCGTGCCTATTGATCACTACCAGCGCGATGAGATCGGCAGACTTGCTGATGCTTTCAACATCATGATAGGCCAGGTTTCGCAAAGCCATCATGAGCTGGAAAACAGGGTGGAAGAACGCACATTGCAACTTGCTACCGTTAACAAAGAGTTGGAGGCTTTTTCGTATTCGGTTTCACATGATTTAAGGACGCCGCTGCGGGCCATCAACGGCTATTCGGCGATGCTGAGAGAAGATTATGAAAAAGAGCTGGATTCGGAAGGGAAAAGGATCGTAAAAAATATCATCGACAATGCCAAAAAGATGGGGCAACTGATTGACGACCTGCTGGCTTTTTCGCGATTGGGTAAAAAAGAGCTGACGCGTGCGCCTATCGATATGAAATCACTCACCGAAACTGTGGTACGTGATCTGCTGCAGCACGAGCCCGATAATAAGTATCAAATCTGTATCGGGGAGCTGCCGCCGGCAACGGGCGATGCGATAATGCTGAAGCAGGTAATGGTAAACCTGGTGGGGAACGCGATCAAGTATTCGTCAAAAAAAACCGCACCGGTGATCGTGATCGGCGCCACAGATGACGGCGACAGGATAACCTATTATGTAAAGGATAACGGGGCGGGGTTCGATATGGCCTACAGCAACAAACTCTTTGGTGTTTTCCAGCGGTTGCATTCGCAGGAAGATTTTGAAGGATCGGGAGTTGGCCTGGCATTGGTAAAACGGATAATTGAAAAACATAACGGCGAGGTATGGGCCGAATCCGTCGAAAACGCCGGGGCGACATTTTTTTTCAGCCTGCCTAAAACCTGAATTTATGAATGATAACAAAGTTGAGGTCCTGTTAGTTGAAGACAACCCGCACGATGCCGAAATGACCATCCGTGCCCTGAGAAAAGTTAACCTGGCTAACAGGTTGATACACGTTAAGGACGGCGCCGAGGCGCTTGATTTTATTTTTGCCAGAGGCGCCTTTGCCGGTCGTGCAATAGAAAACAAGCCCAAAGTAATCCTGCTGGATATTAAGATGCCCAAGGTTGACGGTATCGAGGTTTTACGACAAATCAAATCAAACGAAGTAACCAAAACCATTCCCGTAGTGATCATGACGTCGTCAAAAGAAGAGCAGGATATCATTGCCAGCTATGATCTTGGGGTTAACAGCTATGTTGTTAAACCGGTTGATTTTGATGGTTTCGCCAAAGCGGTGTCCGAACTGGGGTGCTATTGGCTGATCATTAACCAGGCGATCGAATAATTTGAAATGACAATGCACCGGCGTTTAAAAATATTGCATATTGAAGATGTCCCTTCGGACGCTGAACTTGTTGACCGGACCTTAAAAAAGGCAGGCATCGAGTTCGAAAAGGTTACGGTAGACTCGAAAACCGACTACATAGATGCCCTTAACGGATTTAACCCCGATGTGATCCTTTCCGACCATTCGCGGCCCGCGTTCAACTCCCTGGAAGCTTTAAAGATATTAAAGGAGCAGCAAAAGGCGGATATTCCTTTTATCCTGATCACAGCGACAGTGTCGGAAGAATTTGCCGTGAGCGTGATGAAAGAAGGCGCATCAGACTATGTTTTAAAGGACAGGCTGCAGCGTTTACCCAGCGCGGTAATTAATGCGCTGGAAAAATTTCAGCTGGATGCCGAGCGGCAAACTTATCTTACTCAAATAGTAGCAAGTGAGGCTTTGTTTAATAAAGCTGAGGCCATAGCCGAATTTGGTACCTGGCGCTTAAGCGTTAATTCAGGAGTAATGAATTGGTCGGCAGGTACCTACCCGCTGCTGGGCTATGAAAAAGGGGAAGTAGAACCATCGATTGAAAATTTCCTGAAAAACATTGATGCTGACGAACGTTCGTCGTTAGAAGATATTTTTGTAAATGCGGAAACTGCCCGCCCGGCGGAAGCAGATTTTAGCATTACGGATAAAGACGGCGGTAAAAAATATATCCACGCACAATTTGAAAAGGAATTGGACAAAAACGGTTTGGTGGAATATATAGCAGGGTTTACGCAGGACGTTACCCGGCAGAAATTAGCGCAGATCGAGATTCAAAAAAATATTGAAGAGCTGCAGGCGGCCAGTGAATGGCAATCGGCTATTTTGAATGCTTTGCCGCCGCATATTGTATTGTTGAATGAGGCCGGTAAGATATTGGCGGTGAATGATTCCTGGCGGAAATTTACCTTAAAGAACAACCTCGGCGTGCCGCGCTATGGCATTGACTACAGTTATATAGCGATATCTCAAAAGGCAACCGGTATTGACGAATTATCCGCAAAACAGATCGCCAGGGGAATAAAAGAAGTAATTTCAGGGGTAATTGAAGAATTTTCGCTGGAGTATTCGTTTTACGAGAAACAAAAAAAAGTTTGGTACCAAATTATCGTGTCGCCCCTGAAGGATAAGCGGCGAAAAGGCGCCGTTGTGCTGCACATCGATATAACGGAAAGAAAAACCGCCGAAGAACTGCGGCTTCAATCAGAGGCTAACCTTGAAACGATTTTTAAAAATACCGAAATCGCTTATGTGTTGTGTAATAATCAAAACCGGGTAGTATCCTTCAATTCAAAGGCGGCCGAATTATGCATTGTGCAATTTGGCAAAAAGTTGAAACCGGGCGCCAATGCCTTCGGTTACTTTCCGAAGGATAAGATACCTAATGTTAAGGAGGCCATCCGAAGGGTATTGAACAATGAGCGTGTCAGTTACGAAACCAGCTACCGGCTGGCGGACGGCTCAGCCAGGTGGTACGAAGTGGCCTGGGCGGGCATTGGTAATGAAAAGCAGGAGAATATCGGTTTTGTCCTTGCCTTTAAGGATGTAACTACACGAAAGATGAACGAGATGGAGCGCGAAAGCATAACCGCCGACCTGGTACAACGCTATAAAGACCTGGAGCAATTTACGTATATCGTGTCGCATAATTTGAGGGCGCCTGTTGCCAATATTATGGCCCTTTCAAACATGCTCAACGCCGCTGACTTTAACCCTGCCGAAAACGGAGATGTTTTAACCGCCCTCAGCAAATCCATCACTATCCTCGACCAGATCACCCTTGATCTCAATGACATATTACGTGTACACAGCAGCATGCACAAGCGAATAGAACCCGTGGTGTTTCAGGCGCTGGTTGACGATATAACGCAGCGTCTTTCGGGGTTGATAACAGAAGAACACATTACGATAAAAACCAACTTTAGCGAAGCTGAAAAAACCAACACGATCAAAAGCTATTTGCATAACATATTTTATAACCTGATATCGAACAGTATAAAATACCGGCGGCCGGGCGCGGATACGGTGATCAGTATTTCCACCGCGGCAAAACAGGGCAAACTGGAGATTATTTTTAAGGATAACGGCAAAGGGATTGAAGAAGAGAGCCTAAAAAACCTGTTCGGCTTTTACAGAAGATTTGATACCAGCGTTGAAGGCAGGGGGACAGGCCTTTTCCTGGTTAAACTGCAGGTGGAAAACCTGGGAGGTACTATAAGTGTGCAAAGCAAGGTAGGCACGGGTACCGTTTTTAGTTTGGACTTTCCTTCCGCATAACTTAGGTTATCCGCCGGCTGGCGGATGTTTTTACGACGCCAGGCCGCACTTTCTGAGTAACCAATAGTCCATTGGGCTGCATTCAACCACATTTTATCTTGCTACAATCGTTTTGGTTTGCGTGGAATGCGCGCTAAAATAACCCAAGCAGGCCGGGGTTATATTCGATGGCGGATTTGACGGGGCGACGCCACCATCGGGCCCGCCAAATTGCTGCTCCATCAGGGTGAACCAGTAGGTGTAAACGGGCTTATCAATACATTGCATTTCTACCTTTACCGTATCCCCGGGATGTATGTCGTCGGTGTTTTCTGTCAGGTCGCCATGCACATACCGGCCATTGGAGAATTCGTCATCGAATGCAAAAACAGTAGATACTTCCTTACCGTTTACCCACATGATAAACCGGTATTGGTTAACTACTCCCGCAGGATCCTGGTAGTGTACGGTTATTTCTCTTTTGTCATCTGCGCTGTTAAAATCATTTTTTTTATCCGTTATCGAATCCAGTTGAACCGGGGCGGGCATAGTTGAGCTGGCGGTATAAGTTGCGCCGCCGGTTACCACCGTCATTTTGTAAATGCTGCCAGCCACACCGTGGAATGGCGGAGACGTATAGGTGCCAGCCACGCCCTCCGTAAAAGTGTAGCTATTGTTTTTATCATCTGTTACTGTAACCGTTGCGCCGGTTACTGCCGGGTAAGTATTGTTACTGGTGAACGGCACGTTGCGGCTCAGTTTAATATCCTGCACGCTGTCTTCATCAGTAATATTCCCTTCAATAACCAGTTTGCCGCTATCGCTGGCCAATTTCAGGTCGATCACTTTGGTACAACTCATTACGATCATTACGACGGCCCCGACTGCTAAAAAAAATCTAAACTCTTTCATCGTTTTTAAAACTTAAAATTCCAGGTGATGGAAGGTATTCGCGTGGCAAAAATGCTGGTCTCCACTGCTTCAGTGGTGTTGGGCATCGTTTTGCTGTCGCGAAAAGTGATTAAATATGGATCCCGGTGCGCGTAAATATTATAAATGCCGAACGTCCAGCTGGAATGATATTTTTTGTGTTTTTTACCTTCCAGGGTTGCGCCGATGTCCAACCTGTTTGATGATGGCATCCTATACCCGTTGCGTTGCGAGTAGGAAAAAATGGTCAATCCGCCAACCTCATATTTCCCGGTAGGGAAACTAACCGCATTGCCGGTTGCATAAACAAAATCACTGGAGAACGACCATCGGTCATTCAATTTGTAAATACCTACAACGGAAAGATCGTTGGTACGATCCTGCGTTGCAGGGAAATAATTGCCCCCGTTAATGTCCGCAAATTTAACCTCGGTACGCGAAAGTGTGTAGCCGATCCAACCGTTAAACCGGCCATATTTTTTCTTTAGAAAAAGCTCCATTCCGTACGCCCGCCCTGAACCATAAGTTAACAGCGACTCGACATCCGGGTTAACGATCAATTGTGCGCCATCTTTGTAATCGATTTGGTTTTTAAGAGATTTATAATACACCTCGGCCGAGAACTCATAAGTGTTTTCGTTAAAATTATGGAAGTAGCCGGAAGAGAACTGGTCGGATATCTCGGGTTTAATATTGTTGCTGCTCATTACATAAAGGTCGGCGGGGGTGCTGCTGGTTGAATTGTTGAGCAAATGGATATTCTGCGTGTTTCGGTTATAGGATGCTTTTAATGAGCTTTCATCGTTCAGCAAATAGCTGACGGTAAAACGTGGCTCAAGGTTAAAATACTCTTTAACCAGCGCCCCGGTCGGATAGGTCGGCGCAGTAAGCACGTCGCCTGCTTCGTTATAGGTTTTAAAGGTACCTGGCCCAAGTAAAAACAAACTGCTCAGTCTAAACCCGTAAAGGAAGGTGAATTTGTTGTTTAAACGCCACTCATCACTTACATAGGCTGCATTTTCGAAACCATATCTTTCCTCAACATTAACATCGTTAAAGCTCGACGCCGCGTTAGTGGTAATGTTACCGGGGGCAATGCTGTGGTGCAATACATTCAGTCCAAACTTTAACGTATGGACATTTGAGAGCGAATATTGCAGGTCCTCCTTAAAATTCACATCGTTAATTTGCGACGTGGCCTTAAAATAATTGGCACTTTGAAAATCCTCAATGGTGTAATTGTAATTGCTGAACACCAGCGAGGTATTTGAAAACAAGCGGTTATTAAAGATGTGGTTAAACCTGATCGTGCCTGTTGAATTTCCCCATAAAGTGCCAAATATATCTTTGAGTTCCAGCACGTCTTTTCCAAAATACCCGGAAATATACAGTGCGTTTTTATCGTCAAAATGATAATTGGCTTTAGCATTGATGTCGTAAAAATAAAGCGAGCTGCCTTTTAAGGTTGAATCAGACGCGGCGTGTAAAAACAAATCAATGTACGTTCTGCGTGCGCTGATCATAAACGAACCTTTATCTTTCACTATCGGCCCCTCAATTTTTAACCGCGACGAGATAAGGCCCAGGCCGCCTTCAACCGTATAGTCTTTATTATTACCATCCAGCATCTTTACATCCAAAACGGATGACAAACGCCCGCCATATTCCGCAGGCATTCCACCTTTGTAAATGCTTACGTCCTTTATGGCATCTGAATTAAAGGTGGAGAAAAAGCCAAAAAAGTGCGAGGCATTGTATACGGTAGCTTCGTCAAGCAACACCAGGTTTTGATCGCTGGCGCCGCCGCGCACGTAATAGCCGGTATTGCCCTCGCCGGCAGACTGAATGCCTGGCAGCAGGGTTAATGTTTTTAAAATATCCCGTTCGCCCAGCAAAACCGGTATATTATTAACCTGGGCCATGTTCAGTTTATCTTCGCCCATTTGGGGCGAGGCCACATTATCGTTATTAGGTTTGTTTGATTTGATCACGACCTCGCTGAGTTCTTTCTGCGGGGCAAGGCCTACATCAATTACCTGGTCGGCGGTTGCCGAAATCGTCTTCTCAAACGCATTGTAACCTACGTAAGAATAAACCAGGGTAAAATTTCCCGCAGGGACGGAAAGCGAATAAAATCCGTAACTATTGGTAGTGGCGCCGCTTTTGTCGAGTTCCTTTATCCTGACGGTTGCGCCGATGAGTTTCTCGCCGCTGGACCTATCTTCGACGGTCCCGCTGATGATCCATCTTTTTTGAGCCTGCAGAATAGTGGAGATGCATAAAAAGGAAAGACAAATTACGATCAGGCGCATGCAAAACATTTGCGGCAAAGGTATTTCTTTGCAGCTAATGTTTGACAGGGATTTGCGGAATAAAGACGGTTGTGCGGTTTAATTTTAATGCTTAAATCCAGTTTTCGGCATGTACAAGGTCCGACGGCTCATAATTGATGTATTGCACAAACCGTGGCAGCGCTGCGTTGTTGGGGCTGCTGCCATGAGGGAGGGCCTGGTGCCATAAAATAAAATCGCCGGCGTTGGCGGCTATCGGTTTCGGGCCCAGGGCGTAAAGATCCTGCTGACGGGGATTTGCGCCGGCAGGGAGGCTTTCCATCCAGTCATCTATCTTATTTTGAAAACCTGGCACAAGGGTAAAGGCGCCCTGGTTTTCGGCGGTATCTGCAAGGTAAAGGATGCCCTGGGTTCCAAAAGGAATGGGCAGCTGCAGGCTTACGTCCCAATGCAAAAAGGGCCCATAAAACTGGAACGAGGATGTTTGCGGCGGGTTAAACCCTGCCCGGTCGGTATTGACAAACACATCTCTCCGGCCCCATATTTCCTGGAATGCCTTGCGTATTTTAAAGGCATTGCGGTTTCTTTCGAATACGGGGTGCTGAAACATTTGCACCATAATTCCGCTTTTTGCGGGATGATCGCTATACCACGTCGACGGATCATACCGGTCGATCCCTAGAAAGTCGCAAATAGCAGCTATCGCCAGGTCGCAGTCTTCTTTTGGCACAGCATTCCGGACGATGATGTATCCATTTTCCTTCCAGAATGCATGATCCGCGGCCTCCAGCACATCAGGTTCGCTTGTCTCTTCGCCGGTAATTTGTTCCCCGGTAAACGAGGCGTTGAACCGGTTTACTTTTGCAGGATCAAGCCCACCTGTTGTTTCAATTATCCAGTTTTCAAATTGCTCGAAAGAACCGCCCTCTGCGTAAAGATATTGCAGGGTTTGATGCAAGCCCAGGCCCAAAGCGCTCAGTAACATTACATCGGTTTGGAATTCATTTTTCAGGCTGTCCTGATCCAGCTTACCTTGCTTTTTTAATTGGATCTTTTGCCAGTAACGTTTTAAATGCATCACGGACAAATTTCCGGTTTCTTCGCTGGGGGCTATTTCGATGATTAATGCCGGCACGTTTTGGATATGGAGGTTATAGCGTAAAAATAAATAAAGATACCAGGAATGCAAGGGCGAGTTTAAAAATCATTAGCTCAAACCTTCAACAATCGTCTTCATTTTGGCTAATGAAGTTTTTGCTACGGTGAGCGCATCCTGCTGGTAATAGTTTTTGTTAAACAACTCGCATGAAAGCACCAAAGGCGTCTTCCGGTTCCGAAGCAATATTTCCAGCGTTTGTTTGATCGGAGCGATACCATCGCCGGGGTAAATACGGTCGGCATCGGTGATGGTTTGGTAAGGAAATCCGGCGGGGTAATCGTTCATGTGAAACATTTCGACAGCGTTGGGGTTCATCAGTGAAAGTGTTTTCAGCGATGTGTTCCCACGGTACAAATGGAACACATCCAGTAAAACCCTTGCCGAAGGGCGCCCGCTTTTCATGGCGATGTATAAAACTTCGGCTACATCCTGCAGGTTTTTCAGGAAACCCCACATCTCTATTTGAGGCACCACACCGAATGACCTTCCCATGTCAAGAATCGAGCGGTAGCGTTCAGCGATCACATCCAATGCAGGTACATCGGCGCCTGTTGTGCCCATCCCGGTAGCCGCCATTCGTTTACAACCCAGCTGCGCCAGCATCTCCATCTCTTTTTTCATTTGCCCGAGGCCTTTTTGCCTGACAGTAGCGTCGTCAACTATCCATTTGTTAAAACTGATGCAGTCTTCCACCTTCAAACCCAGGTCGTTCAGCCGTGTTTTTACGCCTTTTACCGTACCGCCCTTGTCGAGGTGGGCTTGCATGGAGTCCATCCATATTTCGACCGAGCGAAAGCCCGCCGCGGCCGCAACTTCCAACTCCCTCATAAACCCGAGGTTTTGTCCGCGGATGGTCGACATGTTTAGGCAATAGGTAAATTTTAATTTACCCTCCGGCGATTCGTGTTCGTTTGCTGCCGCTGTGCCTGTCAAAGCCGTCCCCAGCGCGGTGGCGCCTATGAATTGCAGTGCTTTACGGCGGGTGAGGTTTTCTTCAGGCATGAATATATAAGTTGAAGGTTAAAAACAATATGCTTATAATTGTTAAATATAAATGTTTAGCACGGCCGAAAAAGAAGCTTCGAAAGAATATTGATCATAAAACTCTTTTCACGCGCCGGGTTGATGTATGAAATTTTTTAGCGCCCTGGTTTTTTGCCAATTAGCTTCGATGCAAGCTGGCAATGGTGCCATAAAATTAAACACGGATATTGCCCGCCCGATATATTTGCGCCCCGAAACAACGTCCGGTTATAAATTAACGTATTTTAATGGTTGATGAGAACAACCTACCTGATACTTGTTTTGTTTGTTTTAGGCACGGTAAAATTATTTGCCCAGCAAACCTATTGCCCTCCGCCGAATATTGGTTTCGAAGACGGAAGCTTTAATGGCTGGACTTGCGATACCGGTTCGGTAGATTTTATGGGAAACGTAAATGTTATTTCCAGCGGCGCGATTCCGGACCGGCAAACCATGATCACCAGCGCTACCGGAACGGCACTGGATCGCTGGGGTAATTTTCCAATATTGTGTCCGTTTGGCGGATCGTATTCCATCAGGCTGGGCAACCAGCAAACCGGCAGGGGGGCCGAACGGGTATCCTATACGTTTAATGTTCCATTCGGATCAAATGAATACGACATGACATTTTATTATGCAGTGGTACTTCAAAATCCACCGCATGTGAGCTATCAGCAGCCAAAATTCACCGTAAAAACGTTCGACATAACCGACAATACGTATGTTGATTGCGCCTCGTTTGAATTTATAGCTTCGGCCAACCTGCCGGGGTTTAAGCGATCTCCTTATGGGGATACCGTATTTTATAAGGACTGGGCGCCATCTACCATACATTTGCGGGGCTATGCCGGCAAGCAGATGCGCCTGGAATTTACCACCAACGACTGCACCCTGGGCCACCATTTCGGCTATGCTTATCTTGACGTTAATGAAGATTGTAATTCGCCGATTACGGGCAACATTTATTGTTCCAACCAAAAATCAGTGACACTGGTGGGCCCCGGCGGCTTTGGAAACTACGCCTGGTATACCGCCGACCTGTCGAAGCAAGTGGGAGAGGGGCAGGGATATACGATTTCGCCCCCGCCGCCCGACGGCACAAAATATGGCCTTGTTGTAACCCCGTTTTTTGGACTTGGCTGCATAGATACTTTATATACCGTGGTGAATAGAAATGACGCTGATTTTGTTTTTAAGGCGAAGGATACCATTGCCGCATGTGCATACGCATCGGTCGACTTAACGGCGGCATCCGTCACAGCGGGGAGCAGCAACGGCCTTAAATTTACCTATTCTACCGACCCGTATGGCATTAGTTATGTGTACAGGCCAAACCATGTGGATACAAGCGGCACATACTACATTAAAGCGGTAAGCCCCAAAGGATGTGAAAATATTTTGCCGGTGGAGGTGGTCATCGGTAATCCAACGCTCACGGTGGCCAACCCCGACCCGGTAATTTTCCCGGTAACCGTCGACCTGTCAACCACTTTTACGCACGACAACCGCTATGCTTACAGCTATTTTACCAATTCCGAAACAACCATCGGGGTTGAGGATTTTAAACACGTTGCCCACACCGGCACCTACTATATCAAGGCCACCAACCATGTAGGATGCACCACTGTTAAACCGGTTTATGTGGTGGTGACGCCACCGCCGCCGCCGGAAATAAAGACAGTTAACGCCTTTACGCCGAACAACGATGGCGTAAACGACTATTTTTCGCTTAGCATTTTCGGGTATGGCAAATTTAATTCTATCAAGATTTACAATCGCTACGGTCACCTGGTATATGAAACCCTGGCGGACGATTTCGCCTGGGACGGAAAATACAACGGCAATCCTTTACCGCCCGGCACTTATTACTGGATATTTGATGGGATAAACACCTATTATAATTCAAAAATTGTGGAATCCGGTTATATTACATTGATCAGGTGAGCAATTCGATCATCATCAGGGAAGCCTTAACAAGCGATGCTGACGCCATTTGGGAGATATTTCACCAGGTGGTAAAAGCCGGCGATACCTATGCCTTCGACCCTGATACCACAAAGGAAGTATTTAGAACACTGTGGCTGGCACCCAATATGAAAACCTATGTCGCTGAACAGAATGGCGTTGTAATCGGTTCCTATTTTATCAAGCCCAACCAGCCCGGCCTGGGCGCCCATATTGCCAACTGCGGCTATATGGTCCGCGCCGATGCGCGCGGAAAGGGGATTGGCGGCAAATTATGTGCCCATTCAATTGAAATAGCAAAACAGCTTGGATACCGGGGCATGCAATACAATATTGTGGTGAGCACCAACACCAAAGCGGTTGAATTATGGAAGAAATTCGGGTTCAGGATCATTGGTACCATCCCCGGCGGGTTCAGGCATCTTCATTCAGGCTATGTAGATGCCTATATCATGTTTCGGGAAATAGGTTAGGTGGCTGGCCATTGGTCAGTCAATGTCGTTTACTTAAGGAATTAGTATTTATGCTTGGCAATTGCGTTCGCCTCACCCCAAACCCCTCTCCAATGGAGAGGGGCTTAAAAAAAAGCAGTCTTCCGCTGTGCATAGAAGTCCTTCTCCTTTGGAGAAGGATTTAGGATGAGGCGAAAATGCTGAGAAGTACCCTTAAGTAAACGACATTGATTGGTCAGTTGTCATTGGTTATTGGTTTGTATTTAGGTTGGTTAGTTGGCCGGCAGCGCGATATACACAGGCTACGTTAATCGTCAATACCCGAAAACCGGTGCATGGCGCTTTTCAGGTCGGCATATAGGTGCTTATAAACGTTGAAATTACGGGCGTATATCTCATTATTTGATGGGTTTGGCTTAAAGATCAGCTGATCCGCTGCGGCGTCAGGATAATCTTTTATCAGGCCGTTTACTTTCATGGCCATTAATGCCGCGCCCATGGCCGAGGCGTCCTCGGGCTGCACGATGGCGAGCGTTTTGCCGGTTATATCGGCAAGGGTTTGCACCCAAACGTCACTTTTAACAAAACCGCCGCTGATATTGATTTGCCTTATCGGCTCCGAATTTTGCTGTACAGCTTCCAGCACGTCTTTTAAAGCAAAGCAGATTCCTTCCAGTACAGCCCTCGAAAAGTGATTGCGGCCGTGCAGCAGTTTGACGCCAAAAAATGTGCCGCAGCTTTCACTGTCCCAAATGGGTGCACGTTCGCCGGTGAGGTAGGGCAGGAAGACCAGGCCCTCACTTCCCGCTGGGATGGCGGCGATTTGTTTAAATGCCTTCTCGTATTCCGCTTCGGTCAGGTCTGCCCCGATGAAATTCTTCAGCCACCACTGCATGGCTATACCGCCGTTGTTAATGGGGCCGCCGCAAATGAATGTTTTTTCGTCGAGAATATAGCTGAACGTCATTGCCGTCTCATTTGGCAGGGGTCTATTGCTGCCCACCCTCACTGCCCCGCTGGTGCCAATGGTGATGGCGGCAATGCCCGGTTTATCGGCCATGCTGCCTAAGTTGGCTAAGCAGCCGTCGCTTGCTGATATGGTGACAGGAGTGCCCGGGTGAAGGAGATCAGCCTGGTCAGCCGGGTATTTTTGGGTATAATGGGTAGAAACAGGTTGTGAAAGCTGATCTGCCGTAATCCCCGCGAGTTTTAGCGAATCGGCGTGCCACTGTAACGAAGTAATATTAAAAAGGCCGGTTCCGGAGGCAATGGAATGATCGACCTTAAACTCATCAAAAATCCTGTACCAGATATATTCTTTTATAGATATGAATTTATGCGTCTTTTTAAATAATTCCGGGTCATTCTCCTTCAGCCAAATAAGCTTGCACAGCGGCGACATGGCATGCAGCGGTGTGCCGGTGGCTTTGTAAACAGCCATGCCTTGTGTGGTGGCCCTCAGGTTTTTAGCGATGGCGTAAGCGCGGCTATCCGCCCAGGTCATCATCGGCGCCAGGGCAACGCCATGTTCATTAACGGCAATAAGGCTGTGCATGGCGCTGCTGAGGCCAACCGCAAGCGGTTGACCGGTTTTGTGTATAATAGCTTTAACGGTTTTTTTAAATGCGGTCCAGATCTGTTCGGAGTCCTGCTCATGATAGCCCGGCTTAGGCGAACTGAAAGGATACATTTCCTGGCACTCGGCAAATGGTTTACCCTGTAAATCGACCGCGACCGCTTTGGTGCTGCCGGTACCTATGTCGATGCCTAAAACGTGATCCATAATGAAAACTAGGTCGCAAGATAAGGTTTTTAGAAAAGGTGAAACATTGTTGGGGTAATTTTCAAAGATCAAACAAAAAGGAAATTCAAATCGTATTCAAATTACTTATATTTGTTTTATGGAAACCCTCTTAATTAAAGTTCCTGAGAAGAAAAGCGCACTTGTAAAACAGCTTTTAAAGGAGCTTGGCGTGACTTTTGAAAAAACTGCAACCGAGCCGACCAACATTCCTAACGCATTAACAAAAAAGACAATCGAGGACGCTCACAAAGGTGTCGGCCTGGCTGAGCCAATTTCTGATATTAGTACGTTTATAAAATCTCTTTGATGTTTGCCTTAATACCTACCAATCAATTTAAAAAAGATGTTAAGGTGTTAAAAAAACGCTCAGCGAACAATGAAGAGTTAATTACTGATTTTTTGACAGAGCTTGCCAAAAACGGCGCGTCAGGAATTATAAACTTTCCGGCAATTATAAAGATGATTGGGAGGCTCATATCAAGCCGGATTTACTAATAATTTGGTTTGAAATAACAGAGAACGATGAGATTATTCTTCTGAGGACAGGCTCTCATCCCGATTTATTTTAGCTGGTAAATAAACCAGGCAATATCCGCCTCCTGCTCGCCGCCCGTCGAAGTGTACAGGGCCATAGCGGCCTCGTTTCGGGTGCTGGTCCCTACATACATTTCCTCCATCCCTTTTTCCACTGATATTTCTTTCAGCATGTTAATCAGCGCAGTTGCGACCCCAACCTGGCGGAATTCAGGGGTTACGGCTATTTCATACAAAAACATTTCCCTGATAGGCCTTTTGTACATGGGCAGCTCATAGCCGGTTAAACCACCAATCAGGTGACCATCATGAATGGCGACGATGACATGAAAATCGTCTTTTGAAAGCAATTCCGCCAGGTAGCTATCCGTGGGGATAACCGGTTGGGCAATTTGATCATCTTCCTGGAAAAACAAAAACAGCTGTTTGGCCATGGCGACCTCTTCCGGCCTTAGCTTCTTTACTGTAAAATTCATTTTTCATTATTGATAATGCTTACTTCTCTGCAAGCGGAAAGCCCTGGTTGATCCAGCCGGTCTTTAAATTAACGGCAAGGTTAAGCACGCTGATATGGGTAAATCCTGCTGCTTTTAACGCCGAATAGGCCGGCCTCACATTCGGGCATTTTGGCAGCGCGCAGCAACCGCAGTAAATTACAACCGGTGTGCTTTTTGGCAGTGCGGCTATCATATCTTTAAATTTCACCAGGTTTTTTGCATCACTTACCGGCCCTACGTGCTTCGCCGTCTTTATATCTTCAACCGCCCCAATATTGTATATCAGGGGGGCATCGCCTGTTTTTAACATCCCGGCAAGCGCGGCAGGGTCCAGCAGCTCGCTTGTTTTCCAGGGGTCGGCAATGCGGACAGCGGCCGGTGTGGTTTGTGCCTTTATCCCATTTGAAAAAAGCAAAAGCGCAACCAGGCCGGAATAAAAAACAATACAGGTCTTTTTCATCGTAAAAATTATTGCTCAAAAAGATTGATCAAAACGGATGAAAAATACAGTTTTAAACCTTGCACGCAAAAGATTATTTTTAACAAAAAAATCTTGCTTGAATCAATAATAACCATCCAATGTCGTTTACTTAAGGAATTGCGCTTGGCACCGCGTTCGCCTCACCCCAAACCCCTCTCCAAGGGAGAGGGGCTTAAAAAAGGCAGTTTTCCGCTGTGCATCGAAGTCCTTCTCCTTTGGAGAAGGATGGGTGAGGGCTTC
>Ga0134127_10000066_pt1 | contig 146381 bp, 122 predicted proteins | sample KB31753_FD_96459 | JGI IMG/M metagenome (GOLD analysis project Ga0134127, IMG submission 96459) | Terrestrial soil microbial communities with excess Nitrogen fertilizer from Kellogg Biological Station, Michigan, USA - KB3-175-3 | ecosystem: Environmental > Terrestrial > Soil > Unclassified ...
AACCGCGCAGATACGCCAGCAACTTCAATCGCTCCTGTATGATCGCCAGGTTCGGCGGACGGTCACCGACGCCGGAGCCGCGTTTGCCAGCCGCTATGAACTGGCCTCAGACGGCCAGGCGGCCAAGCGGACCGCGGCGGCCATTCTCTCGCGCGCGGTGCGTGAGGGGGCAGCGGGGACGTAGACCAGCGAGCGGCCGATCAGGCCGCGAGCCTCGCGTAACGAGCCGAGACGTGCCTAAGCGCTTTGCCATGAGAGGCACGTCGAGCGAGTGAGCGAGTAAGGGGTCTGGGGACAAAGTCCCCAGAGTAAAGAATGAAAGCGTTACTCACCGGCGGTGCCGGGTTTGTCGGATCGCATCTCGCCGAAGCCCTGCTCGCGGCCGGCCATCAGGTCATGGTCATCGACGACCTGTCGACGGGATCGATCAACAACATCTCGCATCTCAAGGGCAGCCCCGGCTTCGAGTACGTCATCGATACCCTCATGAACGACGGCCTCGCGGCCGAGATGATCGACCGCGCCGATGTGGTCTTCCACCTCGCGGCCGCGGTCGGCGTGAAGCTGATCGTCGAGGCGCCGGTCCGGACGATTGAGACGAACGTGCATGGCACCGAGATCGTCCTCCGGCACTGCGCCAAGAAGGGCAAGCTCGCGGTGATCTTCTCGACGTCGGAGGTCTATGGAAAAAGTGTCGCGGTCCCGTTCAACGAGGACGCGGACCTCGTCATGGGCCCGACCCCGAAACACCGCTGGGCGTACGCCTGCAGCAAAGCCATCGACGAGTTCCTGGCGCTCGCGTACTACAAGGAACGCAAGCTCCCGGTCATCATCGTGCGTCTGTTCAACACCGTGGGCCCGCGGCAGACCGGCCGCTACGGTATGGTCATCCCGAATTTCGTGCGCCAGGCCATCGCCGGCGAGCCGATCGAGGTCCATGGCGACGGCACGCAGACACGGTCATTTACCTATGTCGGTGACGTGGTCCGGGGCATCATGGGCCTCGTCGCCGAGCCGCGCGCGATCGGCCAGGTTTTCAACATCGGCAACACCGAGGAGATCTCCATCCTCGACCTTGCGAAGCGCGTTCGCCAGCTGACGGGCAGCGCTTCCCCGATTCAGCTGATTCCCTACGAGAAGGCGTACGAGGCGGGCTTCGAAGACATGCCCCGCCGCGTGCCGGATCTACGGAAGATCGCCGGCCTCATCGGCTACGCGCCGACGCTCGGACTGAACGAGATCCTCGAGCGCGTGATCGCCGACCAGAAGTCGGCGCTCGCGGTGGGCACACCGCGATGAACGAGCGCGCGCGCGGCCGGCGCGCGCGCCTCGCGAAACAAGCCGAGACGTGCCTAAGCGCTCTTCAGCAGAGAGGCGCGTCGAGCGAGTGAGCGAGAAGGGGGGCCGGGGGCAAAGCCCCCGGAGTAATAGAATCGTGCTGTGTCCCTGACCCGACGCGCCCGCCAGGGCGTGGAGCGCGTACTGCTCGCCAATGCGAAGACCGTCCGGAAGGCGCTCATCCGCACCGGGCGAGACCGCGCGCCCCGGTGGCCGGACATCGTGCAGATCGAGAGCACGAACCTCTGCAATGCGAAGTGCGTGTTCTGCCCCCGGGACGAGATGCACCGCCGGCAGGGCGTCATGGACTTCGACCTCTATCGCAAGGTCGTCGACGAGTGCGCAGCGCTCGGCATCACCCACGTGCGCGAGCACAACTATGGCGAGCCCTTCCTCGACAAGCAGCTCGTGGAAAAGGTGCGCTACGCGAAATCGAAGGGCATCCGGGAAGTGGGCATGATCAGCAACGGCTCGCTGATCACCGAGGACATCGCGCGGGGCATGATCGAGGCCGGGCTCGACGCGATCAACATCAGCGTCGACGCCGCCGGCAAGGAAGTGTTCGAGTCCACGCGCGTCCATCTGGACTACGACACGGTCATCGCCAACATCCGCACGCTCGTGCGCCTCCGGAACGAGGCGGGCAAGACGCATCCCAAGCTGATTCTGTCGTTCGTGCGCCAGGACAACTCGGCCGACGAGCAGGCGTTCATCGCCGAGTGGAGCAAGGTCGCGGACAAGATCCACATCACGGACCTGCACAACTGGGCCGGCACGTTGAACGAGCGAACGAACGTCACGTATCCCTGCTACCGGCTCTGGCTCACGTTTACCGTCCTGTGGGATGGGCGCGTGTCGATGTGCTGCGCGGACTTCGACGGCCGCCACATCTTCGGTGACCTGCGCACGCAGACGATCGCGGAGGTCTGGAACTCCCGGCTGTATCGCGCTGCCAGGAAGGAACATCTCGAGTCGGGCGGTCCGGGCATCTGCCGCACCTGCGATCTGCCCAAGAAGGACTCGCCGCTCTGGATCTCCAAACTGGTCTAGTACTTCCGGCGTCGTATACTTCTGTGAGGAGCTCCCCCATGCGCACTGCTTTGATCGTCGCGGTCGCCGCGTTGGCGTTTGGAACCCAGTTGCCGGGCGCCGCGCAGGCGCCCGTCGCGCAGTCCGGTCCGAAAGTGCAGATCAAGTTCGAACCGAACGGGCTCGTGACGCTCGAGACGCGCGAGGCGACGATTCGCGAGATTCTCGCCGAGTGGACGCGACAGGGCGGCAGCTACTTCGTCAACAGCGAGCGCCTGTCGGGACCGCCGATGACCCTGCAGTTCAAGTCCGAGCCGGAGAAGGATGTGATGGCGTCGCTGCTCCGGCAGGCCGCGGGTTACATGCTGGGACCGCGGCGCGCGGGTTCGATCGGCGTGTCCAGTCTTGAGGTTGTCTACATCCTTCCGACGAGCAATCCGTCCGCGGGCGGCTACTCGCCACCTCCGGTTACGCAGTACCAACAGCAGATCACGGTGGGATCACCGGATGACGAGATCCCACCGGTGGGACGCGGCGTTCCACCGCCGCCACCCGGGCCTGGCGCCGCGCCAGGTCCGCAGCCGGCGCCTGAGTACCGTCCAGGCACGCCGGCGGGCAGCGGTGTGGCGGTGCCCGTGATCGCCGTGCCGTCCGGTCCACCGACGACGCCGCCGACTCCAACGCCGACTCCGAATCCTGGACGCGGTGGAAACCCAGGCACTTCGGGGAGTTAACGTACAATCCGGGCCATGAGCCCGCCGTCATCCGTCTCTCGGACGGGTGAGTACGCCGAACGCGGCGACTACCACCGGAATCTCTCGGCAGACTGGGAGTTCTACCCAACCTATCTCGCGAAGCTCGCCGCGGTGCGCTCGTACCTTTCTGCCCTGCCGAAGGAGACGCGGGTCCTCGACGCCGGTTGCGGCGAGGGCGTGCTCGTCGAGGAGTTCAAATCCCGGCTCGCCATCGTCGGCGCCGACCCGAACTACCAGTCGGATCTCGTGACCACCGCGTCGCTCGCGCACTTGCCCTACGCCGACGGCTCTTTCGATCGGGCGTTGTGCCTCGACGTGCTTGAACATCTACCGTTTCCCGAACAGAGCGTCGCACTTGCCGAGCTCTTTCGCGTCGTGCGGCCCGGCGGTGAGCTGCTGGTCTCAGTCCCGAACCTGGCGCATCTCCAGTCGCGCGTCCACTTCCTGCTGCAGGGCCGGCTGATTCGCACTGCCAACCTCGCGAAGCATCCTGGAGATCGGCCGATCGGCGAATACCTCGACCTCGCGCGCCGGGCGGGATTCCGCGTCATCGAACGGCGCGGCATCTTTCCGACGGTGCCGGTGCTGACCAGATGGATCCGCCGATCCCCGGCGCGCCTGGCCTGGCTGCACCGGCTGCTCACGCGCCTGCTCCCGGTACCGGGATGGTGCTTCCTCAACATCGTGCGCTTCGAGCGCCCGTAGCCTTCGCGCGAACAGCCACACCGCAGTGCGCGAGAAACTGGGACATCTTGGCAAAGGCGTAGCGATTTACGGAGCGGGTGACGCCGCCGTCAACGTCGTCAACTTCCTGCTGCTCGCGGTCTACGTCAAATTCGGATATCTCGACACCAACGACTATGGTGCGATCGCCATCATCACGGCGTTCGAGGGCATCGCGAAGATCGTCTCCCGCCTGGGCCTGGATGGCGCGTTCATGCGGCACTTCCACGATCGCGCCGCGGGCGGTCCGCTCGAGCGAATGGCGAGCACCATCGTGTGGTTCCTGCTCGGCGTCAACATCCTGGTCTTCGCGCCTGCGATCGCCCTCTCCGGCTGGGTCGGCGATCGCTTCATGCACAACATCGCCTACGTGCCAGCGTTCCGGCTGATGCTCATCAACACCTTCCTGATCAGCCTGACGTTCGTTCCATTTCATCTGATGCGACTCCGGAACGAGGCTGTGACGTACAGCGGGTTCGTGTTCGCTCGCTCGGCCGGCACGACGCTGCTTCGCGGTGTGCTGGTGATGGGCCTCGGCTGGGGATTCACAGGCTGGTACGCGGCCGACTTGATCCTGACGCTCGCCCTGTGGCCGTTGCTCTGGCGCTGGATGAGCCCCGTCCTGACGACGGCCTTCGATCGGAAGGAGCTCGCGACAGTCCTGCGTTTTGGCCTGCCGCGCCTGCCGCATGGCATCGCGCAGCAGGCGCTCGAGGCGGGCAACAAGATGCTCCTCAAGGCGCACGTGGGCCTGGAGCAGGTCGGCGTCTACCAGAATGGCTTCACGCTCGGCACGGGGATTCGCTTCTTCACGTCGGCCTTCGAGACCGCGTGGGCGCCGTTCTACTACGCGACCGCGAAGCAGCCTGATGCCAGGACGGTTCTCTCGAAGACGACCACCTACGGCGTGGCCGTCTTGACGCTGCTCGTCGCCACCACCGTCGCCGTATCGCACGACGTGATTCTCGTGATCCTGACACCGACGTACCTCGCGGCCGTACCGGTGATTCCCCTGATCGCGATCGGCATGGCGGCTCAGGGTCTGTACCTGTTCACCTCCATCGGACTGAATCTGACGAGTAAGACCCAGTACTACCCGGTGGCAACGTTTGCGGCGCTCGCGGTTGGCCTCGGCGCCGGTGCCCTGCTGATGCCTCGATTCGGCATGACGGGTGCCGCAGTGGCGTTCGCGCTCTCGGGCGCGACGCAAACGCTGGTCGCCTTCACCTTCGCCAGACGCTTCTATCCGATTCAGTACGAGATCGGCCGCCTCGCACGGGTGGTCGCCGCGGGCGCGCTGGCCGCAATCGGCGCCGTCTGGCTCGTGCCGGATCTGCCGCCGGTCGCGGGTCTCGTGGTGCGCGGCCTCGTCACCACGTCCGCGTTCGGAGCCGTGCTTCTCGCGTCGGGGTTCTTCCGCAAGAGCGAGCGAGACTTTCTGAACGAGTTGGTCGCCCGTTTCCGCAGACGCCCTACCGCCCTGCCCGATGCCGATGCGAAGTGACCGGACCATCGCGGCTCTCGTGGCGGCCGCCGCGATCGCCGTGTATCTCCCGGCGCTCGGCACCGGCTTCAACGCGGACGACTACCTGATTCTCTGGCGCATCAAATCGATCCAGGCCGCGGGCGATCCGTTCGGCTACTTCAAGTTCGCGTTCTACGAGTACTTCCGGCCGCTCGGCTTCCTGTCGTTCGCGTTCGACTGGCGGCTGTGGCACCTCGACGCCTTCGGCTTTCACCTCACGAACGTGGTGCTCCATGCCGTGAATTCCATGCTGGTGTTCGTGCTCGCGCGGCGGATGTTCACGGCGGCGCATGCGGCGATCGCGGGCCTCCTCTTCGCGCTCCATCCCGCCTCGCACGAGGCCGTCTACTGGATTGCGGCGCGCTTCGATCTGCTCGCGACGTTCTGGACGCTGGTGGCGTTGTTGGCGCTTTCGAAGACGGGCGCGGCATGGCGCGCGGCCGGCTCGATTGCGTTTGCGCTGGCGCTGTTGTCCAAGGAATCGGCCATCGCGCTCATCATCATCGCGCCGGCATGGGATGTCCTCATCGCCCGCCGGGACTGGCGCTCGACAGCCGTTCGTCTCGCGCCACTCCTGATGATCGTGGCCCTGTACACGGCGGCGCGGATGGTGGGCGCGGATCTTGATGCGACCGGCGGCGGACGACGGTTGCCGAAAGCCGTGATGGCACTCGCCGGTGTCGCCACCATGCTCTTTGTAGCCTGGCGCAGGGACCACGCGGGTGACATGCCACACCGATGGCGAGCCGGCCTGCTCGCAGTCACCACTGGGACCGGACTCGGGGGACTCTCGTGGGTGCTGGGATCGAATTCGGCAGGCGCCTGGTTCATCGACAGAGTCGCTTTTCTACGTCACGTCTCCTTCTATGCCCTGAGTCCGGTCGTCTTTCCGGCGCCGTCCGCGGCAGACTTCGTGCCGGAATCGCTCGCCGTCGCGCTCTTTCATGTGGTGTGGCTCGCGGCGATCGGCTTCCTGCTCTGGCGAACCGCACGGCAAGGCAGCAACCGCGACGACCTGGCGTTCATCGTCGTGTTCACCCTGGCGGCGCTGTTGCCCGTGTCGTCGATGACCGGAGGCCTGCGCTACCTCTACCTCCCGACCGCCGGCGTGGTTCTGCTCGCGGCCGGCGCATTGTCGCGTCTGTCGCGGCGGCTCCATGCCGTGGCGCTCGCGGCCACCGTCCTCATCCTCGCCGTCTCGGCACAGCAGATCCTGCACGCCGGCCGCGCCTGGCGCACGGCGTCGACTGTCACGCGCGAGGGTGTCGAGCTCATGGCGAGCGCAATCACGCGTTGCGGAGAAGACAACGTGCTGTTGCTGACGACGCCCGTGGCAATCGGCGACGTCTATGCCAATCTGTCGTGGGACGCGTTCGACGTGCTGGCCGGCTGCACGCCGAAATCCTTCATGACGTTGCTGCGCGTCGTTGGTTCGGATCTGCACGCGTCGGTGTCGTCTCCCGCTCCGGCAGTCGTCGAACTTCGAGCCGAAGACTACGAAGGCAATATCGTGGCCTCCGGTGATCTGCGGAACTTCGTCCACTTCGTGGAGCGCGGCCGCAGCCTGACGATCGAGACCGCGGCCGGGCGGCTGCAGACGTTCCCGGAAGGAACGACGCAGGTATTCCGCCTCGAGATGACGCCTGAGGCGGAAGCCGCCAGGCGCTACTACTATTCAGACGGGAGAATACGCCGGTGAACGGGCTGACCAACACCCACGAACACACGTCGCGCTTCGACAACGTTCACGTGCTCCTCTGGCTGATCAAGGACACGTGCTGGATGCTGCAGTGGAAGATCCTCGGGTGCGTGATGATCGCGCCCACGATCTCGGTCGCGATCTACCTTGCGGTGCGCTCGAAGGCCGAAGACGTGTTCTGGATCAACGTCGCCATCTGCTTCTGGATCTCGGCCAACGCCTACTGGATGGTCTGCGAATTCGTGGGCCGCGAGGACATCAAGGACTACGCCGGCCTGCCCTTCGCCCTGGGGTTCATTGCCGTCGCGATCTTCTATCTTCGCCCGCAGCCGCGGCCGCTGGCGCAGTGAGCCGCGTGACCTGACAGAACAGGTACAATGTTTCCCGAATGAATTTCGTCCCCAGGCTCAGGGAGGCCGTCGCCCTGCGTGCGCGACGGCTACCGGCCGTCACGCGCCTTCTGGCCCGCTACCGTAAACATCGTTACGAAGGCATGGTCGAGCAGTTCGTCCGTGACAAGGACGGCCGGGCCGGCCGGCTGCCGCAGGGCGTCGTCTACGAGGCGACGATGCGCTGCAACCTGACGTGCGAGTTCTGCTACGTCGGCGCGCTCCTCAACATCGAGGGCGAATGGCGGCAGGAGCTGCCGATCGAGACGCTGAAGCGTGCGTTTCCGGCGCAGCAAGGCCTGCAGGTGAGCCTGACTGGCGGCGAGATCTTCATGCGCAAGGACATCCTGGACGTCATGGAGGTGTTCCAGGGCAAGGGCTACGTCTGCGGCTACCTGACGACGAACGGCACGATCATCAACCCGGAGCGCGCGAAAGCGCTCGCGGATCTGGCGAGCCGCGGATTCATCAAGCACATCAGCGTGTCGATCGACGGTCCGGGCGAGATGCATGACAAGGCGCGCGGCGTGAAGGGCACATTCGAACGCACCGCCGCCGGTTTGAGGAATCTGCAGGCAGCCGCCCGTAAAGCTCATGCACCGCTGCGCATCAGCATCAACACCACCGTCGCGCACGAGACCCTCGACGCGCTGCACGAGATGGTCGGCGTTGCCGAGGAACTCGGCGTCGATGCTATCGGTCTCAACCATCTGATGTTCAGCACGCCGGAGGAAGTCGAGGAAACGGTCCGCCTGACCGGCGCACCAAACGCCGAGGCGATTTCGACGTTCGTCACGTCGGACCCCGGCATCGATGCCGCGCGCGTGCAGGTGCAGGTCGACCGGCTCATCGCCCGCTGCCGCGAGCGAGGAATCAGATTCGACATGCGGCCCAAGGTCCGCCAGTCCATCGTCCAGAACTACTACACACCCGGCGCGCCGCTCGAAGGCCGGTGCCTGTATCCATTTCTTTACGCCCGCGTGTCATTCAGCGGAAAAGCGTACTTCTGCCCGTTCATTCGGGTTGAAGTCGGTGACCTGACCAAGGAGTCGCTCGAGGAAGTCTGGACGGGTGACCGCTACGTAGCCCTGCGGAAGAAGCTCGTCGAGGAACAACTGTTCCCGGTTTGCCGCCGTTGCTGTAAGGTTGAGCTCTCCGCGGAGCCCGCCATGGCTCCCGAGGCCATCGTCGCCGATCCTGAACTCGCGGCGATTGGGGCGAATTGACGGCCAACATGCTGGGCGCGCGCACTCTCCTCGTCAATCCTCCGCTCATCGGCGGTATCGCCTTTACCCGGCAGGGCCGCTGCCAGGAGCGCGAGGAAGTCCTGGGCACGACCAAGCCGCCCTATACGCTGGCGCTGGCTGCGGCGATGTTCCGCGAGAAGGGCTGCGACGTCCGGCTCGTCGATTTGACGGCGTCCAGACAGGACGTCGCCACGCTCATCGCCAGCCTCGACCGTGAAGGGTTCAAGCCGACGCTGCTCGTCTTCCCAAGCACCACGCCGACGCTCGATGCGGACGTCGTCGAGATGCTGAAGTTGAAGCGGCACTTCGGTGCACCGATGTTCTCGTTCGGGCCGCACGTCTCGACCACGCCCGAGGCGTCGATGGAGCGCGCGCCGGACGTTGACGGCATGTTCGTCGGAGAGCCCGAGGACGGCCTGCTCGCCCTCGCGATGCTCAGTTCCGCGAGTGAAGACGATCTGGAAACGATTCCCTCGCTCACGTTCCGCCGCGGCGGTCAGATCGTGCCGGCCCGGGCGCACGGCAGCTTTACCGGCTTCCTCAATGCGCCGTTCCCGGCGTGGGAACTGCTCGACCTGTCGAACTATCGCCTGCCGCTCGTCGACCAGCCGTACGTCATTGTCGAAACCTCGCGCGGGTGCCCGTACACGTGTGATTTCTGCGTCGCGCCGATCCACCAGGGCCACAAGTTCCGCGAGCGAAGTGCGAAGGCGCTGGTCGATGAAATGGAGCGCGGCTACCGGCAGTTCGGGCTGAAGTTCTTCTATCTCTGGGGCGACACGGTGACGCTGAACGTCAAGTCGTTCAGTGCGTTCTGCGAGGAGCTGATCGCGCGCAATCTCCCCGTGCAATGGTTCGGGAACGCGCGCGCGGACAACCTGGTCGACGAGGCATTCGTGAAGCGGCTTCGCCAGGCCGGCTGCTGGATGCTCGCGCTCGGCATCGAGACCGAGTCCGAGGAGACGCGCAAGGACATGATGAAGCGCCTCGAGGGCGAGAAGATCCGCAAGGCACTGCGGAACATGCGGGCGGCCGGGATCAAGTCCTTCGGATTCTTCATCCTGGGCTATCCGGGCGATACGCGCGCGTCACTCGACAAGACCATCGACTACGCGATCGACCTCGACCCCGACTTCGCGAATTTCTATCCGGCGGTTCCCTACCCGGGCACCGACTTGCACGCCAAGGCAAAGCGGGACGGCCTGCTCGCGAGCGAGGACTGGTCGCGGATGGAGTACTCGTTTTATCTGCTCAAAGGCAACGGTCTCGACGAGCCCGTTGTGCTCGACGCGATCAATCGCGCGAAACGCCGCTTCTATCTGCGGCCCGGCTATCTGCTGCGCCACACCTCGGACATCGTCAAACTCGCTTCGACGAAGTGGAGCCTTGCCTGGCACGTTGGCGCCCGTGTGATCTTCGGGTCGCCGGTGACGATCGCGGCGCGCCCTGCGCCGCCTATTGCGGCCGAACGCGATCAGCGCTCGACCGCAGGTTGAGCTTCGCGACGTCGTCCAGCGTCAGCTGCTGGTAGTGCCGTCGCGGCCGTCCGGGCTTCGAAAGACGCAGCATGAGCAAGTCCTTCAGCTGCACGAGATAGCCGGCCGCCTCGCGCTTGCTCATCTTGCTCTCGCCCAGTTCACGATCATCGAATCTGTACGGCAGCTCCACGAGGCGCGTCGGCCAGCCCCGCACGATGAGCTCGAGGCAAATCTTGAAGCCGCCGGCCTTGATGCTCACGCGCTCGGCGATCTCGCGGCGGATGATGAAAAACCCGGATGCGGCGTCGCGAATCGGCGACAGCGGCCGCGCCAGAAGACAGGCGACGCGCGACATCAGGCGCCGCTTGAACGGCCAGTCCGGCGTACTGCCTCCCGCGATGTAACGGCTGGCCACGATCACGTCCGCGTTCGTGCGCTTGAACGCGGCATAGAGCTTCGGCACGAGCGCCGGCGGATGACTGAAGTCCGCATCCATGACACCGACGCTCTCCGCGCTTGCTGCGCCAAATCCTTCCACTACGGCCGTGCCGAGCCCGAGCTTGCCGGCCCGGTGAATCACCTTCATCCGGTGCACGTTCGCGAGTTCGTCGGCGAGCTGTCCCGTCCCGTCCGGAGAGTTGTCGTCGACAATGACGAGCTCCAGGGCCAGGCCGGCCTCGTTCGCGGACTCAAACAGCCTCGACACGAGCTCGGCCAGCCGATCTTTTTCGTTGTACGTGGGTACGACCATCGTCAGATCGGCCGCCGCGGGAGACGTCACCTGAGAACTATAATTCAAGCCTCACGACACGCATTGCATGACACAGGGAAACGGGGCTCGAGCATCAGGATCGTCGGCATGGCTGTTCGCGCTGATGCTGCTCATTCTCATTGCGGCCCGCCTGCCTTCGATCGCGCAACCCGCCGGCGGCGATCAGTTTCTCTATAGCTACGTCGCCGGGCGCGTCCTCGACGGCGGCGTCCCGTACCGCGACGCGTTCGAGCAGAAGCCTCCGGGCATCTTTGGCGTCTACGCGCTGATGTGGGGATTCTGGCCGAACGAATCGGTCGTCGCAGCCGCGGACGTGCTGGCCGCGGTGCTCGTGGCATGGCTCCTGTGGGGCCTCGGCCGGGGCATGTTCGACGGTGCAGTCGGTCCGGCGGCGGCCATGCTCTTCCTGCTGCTTGGCGATCCCGGAATCCAGAAACTGGGCGGCATGAACGTACGGGCGCAGTGCGAGACCTTCATCGCACTGGCGGTGGCGGCTGCGATCGCAGTCGCCTGGTCGGCCGGCGGTCGCGCCGGACGATTGATCCTGGCGGGCGCGCTTTGCGGGGTCGCCGTGTGGCTGAAGTACAACGCGATCGTGTACGCCCTGCCCATCGCTTTGGCGGCAGGCCTCGCCGACCCGGCCGCGCCGATCAACTCCCGCCTGCGTTCGTTGTACTGGATGGCCGCCGGAGGCGCCGCGGTCCTCGGCGTGGGGCTGCTGTACTTCGCATCGGCCGGTGCCCTGGGGGACCTCTGGGCCGGAAGCGTGGCGTACAACCTCGCGTACTCCGGCGAAACGTACCGCGGCGTGGGCCACGCCTTCCAATACGTCACGACGATGCCCATTTACCGTGCGAGGGTCGACGGCCTGTGGTTCCTGGGTGGACTGGGCGTGCTCGGTCTGGCCTTGGCCGGAAGGCCGCTATCGCGCGCCCGCGTGGTGGCGCTCGCCTGGGTGGTTGCTTGTGTTCTTTCGATCGCCATCAACGGCTCACGGGGGTTGCCACAGTACTTCGTGCAAGCCCAACCAGCGCTGGCGTTAGCGGCCGCGGGCGGGCTGGCGCTTATCTGGCGGGGCCGGCACGCCGGCACGCGTGGTCGCGTCGTGGTCGCAGCCGCCGCTCTTGCCGTCGTCGCCGGAACCTGGAGGGTCGGCTCCGAGCCAACGCAGCTGTCGAGACCGCGGCTGTTCGGCATCCCGCAGTCCCTGGAGAACCTGGCCTTTGATGCGAGCTACGTGTCCGGCCGGCTGGCACGGACCGAGTACCTCGCACGCTTCGAGCGCGATGGCGCCGGGAAGTTCTCTCCGGCCGCGGTCGAACGTCTGGCCGCCTTTGTTGACCAGCACACGCCGGAGGCGACGCCAACGTACGTGTTCGGCTTCGCGTCGGGCGGTGTTTACGTCAAGAGCCGCCGGCCCAGCGCATCGCGCTTTTTCTGGAGCCGCCCCGTCGTGCTCGAGTTCGAACGCACACGGCCTGGCTACGGATCCGCCGGACTGCTCGCCGATCTCGAGCGCGAGCGGCCGGCCGTGGTGGCACTGCAGAAACACGACTGGGGCCTGGCTGAAGATATGAAAGACTCTCTGGACTTCTTCATGACGACGCCGCACCTCCGCCGATGGCTGGACGCAGGCTACGTCCCTGACTACGAGGACGCGTTGTTTTCTGTCTGGCGGCGGCGCTGAGATGTCACGGAATAGATTCCTGACGCTGGCGGCGCTGATTCTGCTCGCGGGCGCGGCTTTGCGCGTGGCGTGGCTGCGCGCGGATCCGCCGACATATTCGGTCGGAATCGTCTGGCACGACGAGGGCGCGTGGACTCACAGCGCGCGCAACCAGGTGCTCTGGGGCGCCTGGCAGACGGATCGCTGGAACCCCGTGTATCTCACGCCGGTATTCACCGGGCTCGAGTACGTCGCATTCAAGGTCTTCGGCGTCGGTACGTGGCAGGCGCGCAGCGTGCCGGTGGCATCCGGCCTCGTGGCGCTCGCGGCCATGATGATGGGGCTCGCGGCGCTGTGGGGGTCGCGCGTGGAGGACCACGGCAGGCGCGTTGCGTTGATCGGCGGAGCGCTGCTGTCGGTGAACTTCACGTGGGTGATGTGGAACCGTGCGGCGCTGATGGAATCCACGATGACTGCCTTCATCGTGATCGCGTGGGCCGCGTACTGCACGGGCGAGCGGCGGCCCACGTGGGGCCTGGTGGCCGGTGTCGCGACCGTCCTGGCCTTCTTCACGAAAGCGTCGGCCGCGTTCTTCGTGGCGGCGATCGTCGCCGACGCGTTCTGGGTCATCGCCGCCGATCGGCTCGCAGGGCTTCGGACGAAGCTCGGCCTCACCCGGCCCGAGGAACCGCTGGTTCGGACGGCGTGGCTCACTCTGGCGGGGATTGGCGTGGCAGGGCTCTTCATCGGCCTTTATTTCGTCATTCCCTACTGGCACGAGGTCAGGTTCTACAACTGGCAGATGAGCGTGGAGCGGAAACCCTCGTACACGCTGATGGCCTTCAAGGATCGCGCGTCGTACCTGCTCGTGAGCCACGACTTTTTTTCCCGGATGTGGTTTGTCGTTCTCGGCGCTGTGATCGCCATCGCCGGGATCGCGGCCCGCTGGCGTGAGTCCAAGCCCGGCGAGCGGCTGCTCGTGTTGTGGGTGCTGATTGGATTCCTCGAGCTCATCGTCCACGACGCCGGCAACGAACGGCGCTACGTCATGTTCGTGCCGGCGATCGTCGCGCTCGCGTCCGGCCTCGCCGGGTCGGGAATGGTGTGGCTGCCGGCATACTTCGCCCGGCCCGGGTGGCAACAACGGGCGCTGGCGGCGCCATTGATCCTGTTGCTCGGACTCATCGTCGTGGCGGCCGCCTTACGCCTGGTTTTCCATGAGGATATTGCGGCGCGGCACTACAGCCTGACGATTCGTCTGTCGGCCGCGATCGTCGTGGGCGGAACGGCGATTGCCATGGCCTTCTGGCAGCAATCGACGGCGTGGCTCGCCGCCAGGCGAGTTCCGTTGGCTGTCGGCGTCACGCTTGCCACGATCCTGGTGGCCTGGGATCTCGGACAGTACGCGCGATGGGCACAGTCGAGTTCGGATCTGAACTATCGAGCGTCACTCGCGCTCGGCGTGGATCTCCCGCCTGGAACGACCGTGCAGGGCAAGCTGGCGAACGGCCTGGCACTCGAAAACCGGATCCGTCCGATCTTCGTCGGCAGAGGCTTCGGCAACTACGAGGACCGATTCGACCGTAACGACGCGCGCTATATACTGACCTACGGTTTGCCGGCCGTTGGATTCGAGAGTCAACCCGGCCTGATTCAGGAAATCCTCGATCGCTATCCCAACCGGCGCGTCATCGACAGGTACCAGATCGACGAAACACCCGGCGCCGATGAGGCGTGGCTGATCGAGAAGTCGCCACCCGCTACGCTGACGGCGGCGGCCCCAGGACACCAACGTGCGCCAGATTAACGACGCAGAAATCAAAGCGCACGCCGATCGCCGGTTTCGATCCGAATACGATTACGCGCTTTTCGAGTACTACCGCAGCGCCAAGGTCATCGCGTTTCTCGAGCGCGCGGGCGTCGAGATCCGCGGCCGGGTGCTCGACGCCGGTTGTGGAGGTGGCGGCATGCCGCTCTCCCTGGCCGAGCACGCGGACGAGGTCGTCGGCATCGACCCCATCGACAGGTTCAGTCAGGCTGGATCGAAGCTCGCTCGCGAGAAGCATCTGGATCGGTTGCATTACCTCCAGGCAGACGGCATGGCGCTGCCGTTTGCAGGCGGGTCGTTCGATCTCGTCCTTTCACACGCCGTCATCGAACATGTCGCGGATGCGCCGCTGTACCTCCGCGAGTGCAGGCGGGTGCTGAAGCCTGGCGGACTGATGTTCCTGTCGACGGCGCCGTATTTGTCGTTCGCGGGCGCGCACCTGCCGCGGCTGAAGATCCCGGTGCCGTTGCATCTCCTCACGGGCCGCGCGATCGCGTTCCGCACGTTTCGGCTGCTCGCCCGCCATGCCCCCTGGACACTGAAGGAACCCGCGCATGAGAATTCGTTCATCCGTGACGCGCGAAACGGCGTCGTCAAACACGACGATTTGCTCGAGCTCGTCACGGTCACGCGCCTGCGGGGCCAGATCGCCGGCGCTGGTTTCCGCGTGCAGCGCGAGGAGCTCCACGTGACGTCGACGGTTCGCCGAATGCCTGCGGCCATTGGACGATGGCTAGGATCGAGTCCGCTCACGCAGAACGCCCTCATCAGTAACATGGAGTACGTCCTCTCACCTGAGAACCCGAGGACCCGAGAACCTGAGAACCCGAGGACCTGAGCACCCGAGCACCTGATGGCGGAGATTGATCGGTACCGGCCCGAGGATCGGAAGCAGATCGAAGCGTTGTACCGCCGTGTCTTCGGCAACGACATGGCGGAAGCCAACCGCCTTCGGTGGGACTGGCAGTACCGCCGGAATCCGAATACCCCGGCGGCGGGACCGCTCATCTGGGTAGCGCGCGAGGGCCAGGCCATCGTGGGCCAGTACGCGGCTATGCCCGTCCGCCTTCAGATCCAGCAGGAGGAAATCGGCGCGGCCTGGGGCATGGACGTCATGGTCGCGCCCGAACGGCAGCGGCAGGGTCTCGGCGACGTGCTCTTCCGCACCTGGGACCGCAACGTAGGCGCCTCCCTCGGCCTCGGCCTGTCTGAGTCCTCGTACCGTCTCTTCCAGAAACTGAAGTGGCCCGATCTCGGCCAGGTGCCGTGCCTCGTCAAGCCCTTGAGCCGTCGTGCCTTGCGCCGGCCGCACTGGCCGATGGCGGTGAACCGGTTCGTATCGGCGGTCACGCTGCCGTGGATCCGTCTGGTGTCGCGAAGCCGGCCGCTGGAGGGCGAGGTTCAAATCGTCACGAGGTTCGACGACCGTTTCACACGCCTGTGGGAGCGGATTGCGGCGAAGTTCTCGCTGGCCGTCCGCCGCGACGCCGCGTACCTCGCATGGAAGTACATTCAGCCACCGCACGTCCGCTACACGATTGCGGCGCTCCAGCGCGGTGAGGACATCGCCGGCTACGCCGTCTACCGGCACGTCCAGGAGCCCCGCGGCCGCGTCACGCTGCTGGTCGACTGGCTCGTCGATCCAGACGATGACGCGGCGCTGAAGACGCTGACGCGATGGATCGACCGGGAGGCCCGGCACGCGGACTCGGACAAGATCCGGACGTTCGCCCTGCACGACGGTTACCGGAAGCATCTGAAGAAGTCCGGCTACTACGCCGTGAAATCGACCATGGACTTCGTGGCCAAGATCAACGCGGTGAACGTGCCGCGGTCGTTCTACGAGGATACGAGCCGCTGGCACGTCACGCTCGGCGACTCAGATCAGGATCGCTGAACAGATGAGCACACGCCCAGCGTTGCTCGTCGCCATCGATACCGAGGGCGACAACCAGTGGGACGCCGCGAGCCGGCGCCACCAGACGTTCGAGAACCTCTACGCGCTCGGGCGCCTGCACGAGTTCTTCGAGCGCCATGGCGTGCGGCCCACGTACGTGATCACGCACCCGGTCGCGGAGGATCCGCGCTCCGCGGAGGTGTTGAGAACCCTTCTCGCGCGTGGCACGTGTGAAATCGGCGCCCATCACCATGCCTGGGAAACGCCGCCGTTCAGTCCCGAAGACGTCGATCGGCATCCGTACGCGTTGTCGCTGCCGCTGACACAGTTCGACGCTCAGCTCGCGTCACTCACGGAGTCCATCGAGCGCGCCGTCGGCGCGCGGCCGGTGTCGTACCGGTCCGGCCGATTCGGATTCTCGGCCTCGCACGTATCGTCCCTGGAGCGAGCCGGTTACCTCGTGGATTCGTCGGTCGCGCCGTTGTTTTACGAAGCGCACAAGCACGGACCTGATTTCGTTGGCGCACCGCTGACACCGTACTTCCTGGCCTACGACGATGCGACCAGGCCTGGGTCGAGCGACGTGCTCGAGTTGCCGATTTCGGCGGCGCTCAATCGACGGGTACCGGAGACGGTCGAGCATCTCTACGCCCGCGCGCCGTGGAACTACACCACCAAGCGGGTGTTGAGGCTGGCGCGAATCGCGCGCGTGCGATGGCTCCGGCCCTCGTACAGTTCCACGGCGGACATGATGGCCCTCGCCCGTCAAATCGTCCGTCGCGGCGCACCGATACTGAATCTCCTCTTCCATTCGAGCGAGGCGATCGTCGGTGGCAGTCCGTACAACAAGACGCAGGGCGAACTGGACGCGTTTTTCGACAGGCTCGGGCAGTTCCTCGTCTTCGCGACGAAGGAACTGGGCGCCGAAGGGATGACCTTCGCTGAGTACCGCCGGACGTTCGCGGAAGGCCGCCGCCGGACGGCGTGAGCCGCCTCATGCGCATCTGCCACGTCACCCCGCACCTGCCGCCGGATCAAGCGGCGAACGCGCTGCTGCCGGCTGAACTCGCGGCATGGGCCGCGAGCGAGGGACATTCGGTCACGCTCGTTACCCATGAGCCGGCCCAGGGACGTACGGCGGCGCCGCTGGCCGCCGGACGCGTGTGGCGGCTGCCCCGCAAGAAGCCGGCGAGCGGTCTCGGTCGCCTACTGCGCACCGAATCCATCCGGCAGGCGGGGCTGATACGGGCGGCGCTCGCGGAGGCCGCGACTGATGTGGAGATCCTCCATCTCCACAGCAATGGGCTCATCGTCGAAGTGGCGGCCGCCTGGGCATCCTCCAGAAACAAGCCGTACATCCTCACGTTGTATGGAACCGAGGTCTGGCACTATCAACGGAGGCGGCCGATCGACCCCTTCGCGCGCGCGTTCGAGCGCGCCGCTACCGTGTCGTTCTACAGCCGCAAGCTGCTCGAGCACGGCGTGACGGTCGGCCTGGAGCACCCGCGTGGCCAGGTGGTGTATCCGGCCATCGCTTCGTCATTCCAGCCGCGCGACGAGCGCGCCCGGCAGGCCTTGCGTACGGAGCTTGGCATCGAAGAGCCGCGTGTCATCCTCAACGTCAAACGGCTGCACGAGCTGGCGGGTCAGCAATACCTGATTGACGCGTTTGCGCGAATCGCTCGCACGCGATCGGACGTACGACTGGTGATTTGCGGTACGGGTCCGTTGCGCGAGGCGCTCCAGGCCCAGGCGCGCGATCGCGGCGTCGAGACACGGGTGACGTTCGCCGGGCTCGTCGACAACGCGGTCGTCGCGAAATACGCCGCGGTGGCTGACGTGTTCGCGTTGCCCTCGCTGCTCGAGGCGCTCCCGACCGTCGCGGTCGAAGCACTCGCGGCGGGCACGCCGGTGGTGTCAGCCGATCATCCCGGCGGCGTCGAACTCAATGAGATCTTCGGCGACGACGTCCGCGTCGTACCGAAAGGCAACGCCGATCTCTTATGCGACGCCTTGATGCAGGCGATCGACGAGCCGAGACGTACGCGGCCCTCGACATCCACACTGGTTGACACGCGTTTCAGCCTCACTGCCGTAACGACGGCCTACGCGGGCCTCTATCGTCAGGCGCTGGGATAAACTGACGCCATGCCTTCCCTCTTCGACACGGTGACCGCTGACATCGGCGGCGCGATGCGGCGCAAGGATCAGGCGTCCCTGGCGCCGCTTCGCATGCTGAAAGCGGCGCTGATGAACAAGGAAGTGGAAAAAGGACGCTCGTTAGACGAGAGCGAGTCGCTGCAGGTTGTCGGCGCGCTGGTGAAACAGCGGCGTGACGCGGCGGATCAGTTCAGCAAGGCCGGGCGGCAGGAGCTCGCCGACCGTGAACTCGCGGAGATTACTTTCCTCGAACGTTTCCTGCCTCCGGCCGCGGACGCAGCGGCCGTTGCCGCCGCGGTCGAAGCGGCCGTTGCCGAGACCGGCGCGACGAATGCGAAGGACATGGGCAAGGTCATGAAGGCGACGATGGCCCGTCTGGCGGGCCTGTCTGTCGACGGCCGGGCCGTCAGTGACGCCGTCAAAAAGCGGCTGTCCTGATTACCTGTTCTTAACAATTCCGCCCGCAAACTTTTTTCCAGGCGCTCCCGTCTAAGACTGATGAAAGGCAAGCAAGCGCCTCTCATCCATCCTCCGGGCAGGGGCCTCAACTCAGGGGTTGAGGCCCCTTCTTATTTTGGGTACTCTCGGTTTCACTCTGCGGCCCCCCGACACGCGTCACACGTTCGTCGCTGATCCGCGACACGTCTGCCACATTCCCCGTGCCTGACGCCGCACATCCAAGACAACGTATCGGTGGTGCGGCCGGACTCATCGGCATCGCCACCTTCGGCAGCCGGATCTTCGGCCTCGTCCGCGACCAGGTACAGGCCGCGTACTTCGGCACGGGCCCGCAATTCGAAGCGTTTGTCGTCGCTACACGAATTCCGACGCTGTTGCGCGAACTGTTCGCAGAAGGCGCCATGAGCGCCGCGTTCGTACCGACCCTCACACGGACACTCACCAAGGGCGGGAAGGAAGCCGCATGGCGGTTGGCGTCGCAGGTCATCAACGGGCTCCTGCTCATTACCGGCGTGGTCGTCGCACTGGGCTGGCTGTTTGCGAAACCGCTGACCGTCCTCGTCGTGGACGACAAGTTTCTCAGCGTACCCGGTGAACTGGACCTCACTGTGTGGCTGACGCGGATGAACCTGCCCTTCCTGACGCTGATTGCCGTCGCCGCCGCGTGCATGGGCATCCAGAACGCGCTCCGCCGCTTCTTCGTCCCGGCCAGCGCGCCGGCGATGTACAACGTTGTCTTCATTCTCTCGACCATCGTCTTCTACGAAGTGTTCTCACGCGCCGGCGTGGTGCCGATCACGGCGCTCTCCGTAGGCATGCTCGGCGGCGGACTGGCGCAGCTCCTCGTGCAGATTCCCGGACTCCGTGCCGAGGGTTACCGGCATCAGTGGCGTCTCGACTTCCGCGATCCCGCGCTGCGGGAAGTGATGTTCCTCATGGGGCCTGGCACGATCGGCGCTGCCGCCGCCCAGATCAATCTGCTCGTCAACACCTGGCTGGCGACGCACGAATTGGGCGCCGCGTCGGCGCTCAGGTATGCGTTCACGTTGATGTACCTCCCGATCGGCATCTTCGGCGTGTCCGTCGCTACCGCATCGATTCCTGAGCTTGCGAGGCAGGCCGCCGAGGGTGCGCACGCCGCCATGGTGGCGACCCTGTCCTGGGGAGTCAGGTTGATGATGGTGCTGTCCATTCCATCGATCGTCGGCCTGATGGTCCTGGCGCATCCGATCGTGGAGCTCATCTTCCAGCGCGGCCGGTTCGACGCGTTGTCGACGGATATGACGGCGCCGGCGCTCCTCTGCTACGCCCCAGGCATCATCGGCTACTCGATCGTGAAGATCGTCTCGCCGACGTTCTATGCGCTGAGCGAGCCACGTACGCCGGTCATCGTGAGTCTGCTGACGATTGGCGTCAACCTGATCCTGAACCTCTGGCTCAATGCGCTCTTCGGCTTCCGCGGGCTGGCATTGGGCACCGCCATTGCCGCCATCGTGAACGCGGGTCTGCTGATGTTCCTGATCTCGCGCCGCCTTGGCGGCGGCGACTTCACGAGAGTCTCCACGACGTTCGTCAAGACCTGCGTCGCATCCGCTGCGATGGCCGTGGCGGCGTACTACTCGCATCGATGGCTGAAGTCAGTGTTCCCTGACCCGAGCGATCTCCATCGCGCCCTTTCCGTGTTCGGTTCGATCGGGATCGCGATGGCGGTCCTTGCTCTCTCGGCTCAACTCCTGCACATCGACGAATTCAAGGTCGCGATGTCCCGCCTCACCGGCCGTCTCCGTCGCACCCAGGGAACCTGAGCACTCGAGAACCTGAGGACCTGACGCACCTGAGATAGCATCGCTCTGTGAGAAGTTATTCGCCTCAAGGCCCGGCTGTCGTCATCGGCCCGGGCCCGATGACTCCCGCCGTCAAGGCCATCGTGATCGCGAACGTCGCGGTCTTCCTGGCGTGCTTCTTCATGGTCAGTTTCGCGCACTCCGAACTCATCTCGGATGTGCTCGGCCTGTCACCGAGCGCCGTTTTCGAAGGCGGACAGGTCTGGCGCCTCGTGACCTACATGTTCGTGCACGACGCCACGGGCTTCATGCACATCCTCTTCAACATGCTGGCCCTCTGGATGTTCGGAGTGGACCTCGAACGCAGGTGGGGCACCCGCGGATTCGTGAAGTACTACGCGGTCACCGGTATCGGCGCCGGCGTGTGCACCGCGCTCGTCGCACTGCTGCCCTATGCCGTCACGCGTGACATCTACACGCATGTCACGATCGGGGCGTCGGGCGCCATCTACGGCCTGCTGTTCGCGTGGGCGCTTCTGTTCCCGCATCGAAACATGCTCTTCATGTTCATCTTCCCGCTGCCGGCGCGCGTCGCGGCATCGCTCATGGGCGGCATGGCGTTCCTCGCGGCCATCACGGGAACCAACGGGTCGGTGGCCGAAGCCACGCATCTGGCGGGACTTGTCGTCGGCTGGCTCTATCTCAGCGGCCCGACCAGCCTGAAACTGTCGGTTCAGTACCGCCTCACAAAGTGGCGCATGGACCGCATGCGCAAGAAGTTCAACGTCCACCAGGGGGGCCGGGGCGGTGGCGGGAACTTCACGGTTCACTAACCGTCGCTACCTGTCGTCACCCGTCACCGTCATCAGGAACGTGTCCTCGAGCGCTTCAGCCTGATGGTCCGCGCCGGCGGCGATACGCACGACGTCTCCCTCGTTCGCGATGACCGCCTCCCCACCTGACATGACACGTAACGTTCCCTGTAGAACGTAAACCCACTGGTGGCCGCCGTGGGTGTGTGTCGGAACCAGCGCGCCTTTTTTCAGATACGTCTGGACCAGCGACTCACCATCGCACTGAATTTCCTTCCGCGACACCATTTCTGTCACTTTGTCGAGCTCGATATCGGCCCAGCGGAAGAGAATCGGCGGCGCATTCGGCATAATCCTCCGTGATCTCCGTGTAATCCTGCGTGATCTCCGTGTTAAGTCGTGGCAGTATAATCGACGGTTGCATGAAGCAGCGGCCCCACACCAACGGCAGGATGCACGCGCAGACCGCGGAGGCGCCAAGGACTGGCGGGGCGTCAGCCACGATGGACGGGTTCTCGAGGGACGAAGCTCTCCGGATCTACCGGACGATGCTGTTGTCCCGCCGGATCGACGACAAGGAAATCCAGCTCAAGAACCAGAGCCTGATCTTTTTCCAGATCAGCGGCGCGGGACACGAAGCAATCATGGTCGCCGCCGGTCTCACGATGAAGGCGGGCTACGACTGGTTCTTCCCGTACTACCGCGATCGCGCTCTCTGTCTCGAACTCGGCATGACGCCGCTCGAGATGTTCCTCGCGGCCGTCGGCGCGAAGGACGACCCGGCCAGCGGCGGCCGTCAAATGCCGTCGCACTGGGGCCACAAGGCGCTCAACATCATCTCGCAGTCGAGCCCCACCGGCACGCAATGCCTGCACGCGGTCGGGTGCGCCGAGGCCGGACTGCTCTACGGCAAGCTCACGGGCATCGCGAATCCCGACAAGAAGTTCAAGAAAGACGAGGTCGTGTACGTCTCCATCGGCGACGGCACCACGTCCGAAGGCGAGTTCTGGGAGTCGCTCAGCACCGCATGCGTGCGGCAGCTGCCCGTGGTGTTCGTCATCGAAGACAACGGATACGCGATCTCGGTGCCCGTCGAGGTGCAGACGCCCGGCGGCAGCATCTCCGACGTCGTCGAATCGTTCCCCGGCTTGCACGTCCTCCGTTGCGACGGCACGGACGTCTTCGAGAGCCACCGCACGATGGTCGATGCGGTGGCCTACTGCCGGGCGCGCAAGGGGCCCGCGTTGGTCCACGCCAAGGTCACGCGCCCCTACTCGCACTCTCTGTCGGACGACGAGAAGCTGTACAAGACGCCTGCGGAGCGGGCGGAAGAAGCGACCCGCGATCCGATCACCAAGTTTGCCGCCGTCCTCAAAGAACGTGGCTTCGCGACTGATCAAGATCTCGGTGCCATCCTGAAGGACGTCGATCGCGAAATCACCGAGGCGGCCGAGACCGCCGTGAAGGCCGAGAAGCCCGCGAGAAAGACCGCCGGGCTGTGGGTCTACTCACCCGACGTCGATCCATCGTCGAAGGCATTCGAGTCCCAGCCTGCGCCCGAAGGCAAGCCGGACACGATGGTTGCCGCGATCAACCGGACGATGAAGGACGAGATGGCGGCCAACCCGCGCATCGTCATGTTCGGCGAGGACGTTGCAGACGCCACCCATGAGGAGAACCTGAAGGAAGTCCAGGGCAAGGGCGGAGTCTTCAAGGTGACGCACGGACTCCAGAAGGCGTTCGGTTCCGATCGCGTGTTCAACTCCCCGCTCGCGGAGGCCAACATCGTCGGCCGCGCGCTCGGCATGGCCGTGCGCGGACTCAAGCCCGTCGTCGAGATCCAGTTCTTCGACTACATCTGGCCGGCGATGATGCAGATCCGGAACGAAGTCGCGATGCTCAGGTACCGCTCGAGCAACGCGTTCTCGTGCCCGATGGTGATCCGCACGGCGAGCGGCGGGTATCTGCGCGGCGGCGCGCCGTACCACAGCCAGTCCGGCGAGAGCATCTTCGCGCACTGCCCCGGTATTCGCGTGGTGTACCCGTCCAACGCGGAGGATGCGGCGGGCCTGCTGCGGACGGCAATCCGCTGCGACGATCCCGTGCTCTTCCTCGAGCACAAGCATCTGTACCGGCAGACGTACAACAAGGCCGAGTACCCAGGCTCGAACTACACGATTCCGTTCGGCAAGGCCGCGGTCAAGCGCGAGGGCACGGACGTGGTGGTCGTGACCTGGGGCGCGCTCGTGCAGCGCACGATTCTGGCGGCGCAGCAGGCCGAAAAGGACGGTATCAGCACGAAGGTGCTCGACCTGCGCACGATCATGCCGTTCGACTGGGACGCGATCGCTTCGGCGGTCAGGGACACCAGCCGCATCGTCATCGCACACGAGGATCAGCTGACGTGCGGCTTCGGCGCGGAGTTGGCTGCGCGTGTCGCCAGCGATCTCTTCGAGTACCTGGATGCGCCGGTCCGTCGCGTCGGCGCGATGGACACGCCGGTCGCCTACTGCCCTGACCTCGAGGAGGTCATCCTGCCGGGTTCGGCCGACGTGCTGAAGGCCATCAAGGAAACCGCTGAGTACTGAACGCCGGGTCTAAAGACCCGGCCTCCACTCAGCGTTTGATCCTAAGACTCTGCGCCTTCTTCTCGCCTTCGGCCAGCGAGAGCTTCGTCGCCGCGCCGACCAACTGCTCGAGGAAGGCAGGATCAAACCATTCGCCCTGTTCTACGTCCGTCACCGCGGCGATCAAGTAGTCACCCGGCGGCGGGTTTGGAAACTTGAACTGGCCGTCGGCGCCTGGTCTCGCCATCATGATGCGGCGCGACTGGCCGGCCCAGAACGCCTTGTTCACTGGAAAAAGAATGATGTAGAACTCGGGCGCCGGCTTGCCTGACGCATCGAGCAAATCGCCGGTGATCTCCTGCTGAAGATCCGTGAACGTCAGCTCGACGCCGCCGACATCGTCCGTGCCGATCTCGACGAATGAGTCCATGGCGTCCCGCCCGCCGATCGTGGCGCTGCGGAGAATCCAGCCGCCAATTCCAAATGCACTGACGCGATAACGGCCCGGTGTCACGCCGACGAACGTGAACTTGCCAGATGCGTCCGGCGTCACTGCAGGCACACCGAGCGTAGGCGCCTTGCCCCGTTCGGCAGTGAGCGAGACTCTGGCGCTTGCGAGGCTCGAGGGCGGCTTCGACGTGTGAGCGTCGAAAGTCACTCCGCCCGACACTGAAACGCCCGATCCCATCGTCACCGTTGTGTCGACGTCCACGCCGTTGACTGTGACGACGGCGAGGCCGAAGAGTGCGGCGGCGGATCCCACGCCGGCGCCGCGGCCCTGTGCCGCGCGCACGGTGATGGTGTAATCCCCTGGAGGCAGACCGGAATTGACGAACTTCCCGGCGGCGTCGACTCTCGCGGTGCCAAAACCGCTGAACGGGATTCCCGGAGTAGTCTCGTGCGCGACGACGTTGACCTGCAGGCTCGGCGGCAGCGGTCCCACTGGCGACACAACTGTGCCGGTGATCTTGGCCGTCGGAACGGGATCAAGGAGCACATCAACCCCTCTGCGTTCCTCACCGGCTTTCACCGTTATCGAGCCGGCGGCAGCCTGGGTCGGCACGCCGGGATAGAACACCGGCGCATAGTCCACGGCCCGGCCCGTCTCCGGTTTGAACGGACCACCCGGCGACTGGAGCTCCCGTGTTGCCCAATCGATCTCCGACGCGGTGGTCTCGCGAAGCTCGGTCGAATTCCGAATGCCGATTCCCACGGTCGCCACGATCCAGTACTCACCCGCCGGCAGCCCGTACGCCCGGAACTCCCCTTGATCGTCGGTGGCGTCTCCGAAGCCACCAATGCCCGCGGGCGCCAGCTGCTTGCCGCCCTCGGGTCCGTAAAACGCCATCCGCAGCACGCTCACCCGTGCGCCGGCTACCGGATCCCCGAGGCGATTCCGCACTGTCCCGGTGATGACCGCGCCTGGTGGCAGCCGGAGTGTGATGCCTGTCTTGCGCTCGCCTGGCGCGACGACGAATGTCGTTCCTGGCCGCAGAGGCCGCGTCGCACCGTAGTTCATCGTGACGTACCCGCGCTTCGAGACGCTGGCGCCGTACCGCCCGTCTGGCAGGTCGATGAATTGGAATCGGCCAGCGTCGTTCGTTACGGTCGACAGCCGGACACTTGAGTCCGAACTCCAGACGTTCACGGTCGCTCGACGGACAGGAGCGCCGGTCACGTCATTCAGAACAGTGCCGGCTAGCGTGGCACTTCCCACCCAGCGCGCCGGCGCATTATCCCGGGCAGGCGCTTGCTGCGCGGCCACTGCCGACGCGGCACAGAAGATGGCGAACAACGGCAGCGAGCAACGACTCGTCATCGCCGCACCTCCTTCGTGTCCAGGCCCAGGCTCTTCTTCTCACCCTCGATCACAGTCAAGCGAGTGGCGACAGCAGCCAGCTTCTGCAGGTAGCGAGGATCGATCCAGTCGACAGGTGTACCGCCGGGAATCGCGACGGCCAGATACTCACCGGCCGCGATCCCAGTCAAACGATACGTGCTGTCAGCGCCCGCACGAATTGCACGAAATCGCCTCGGGGCAGGTCCGTGATCGATCCAGAGTGACGTATCCACTGGAAAGACCAGCACAGTTGCAGAAGGGTCCGGCCCCTTCGGGTTGCGCACGGTTCCCGACATTTCAGTGACCTTGTCCGTGAAGGTCACGACGATGTTGCCGAGGTCCTCATCCGTCAAGTCGAACGGCGAATCAGCCACGTCCTTGCCTCGCACAACGGCGCTCCGCAGGGTCCATCCGGGAATGCCGGCGGCTCTAACGACGTATTTGCCGGGTGGCAGCTGATAGGTCTTGAACTGACCGTTCGCGTCCACGACCGCGCGCTGAAGCGTGAATTGATTGAACGAGGCCTGTCGCGCATCGGCCTGTTCGAACTGCAGGGAGGTCAGTCTCAACCGATCGGCCGCCGGCCGCTCCGCAGCACCGTCGAACTCCAGGGTTCCCGAGAGTCGCGCGCCCTGCCGCAACGTCACCGTGAGCCCCGACACGTCTCGATCGGTAACGACGACGGCGGTGCTGGCCCACCAGGTAGGCTCGGGTGGAATCGGAGGAGGCGGTGTCGGCCCTCCTCCGCTCGAAATCACGCCGCCGGTTCCGGTCTGAATGACGGTCGACATCGGTGACGTCGTGGCAATGGGCCGCGGAGGAACTTTCAGCGCGCGAACCGTGTAGTCACCCGGGGGAACGCCCAAGAATGTGAAGGCTCCGGTTCCGTCCGCAAACGTCGTTGCGGTCGCCAGATCGTAGTCACGTTGGACATCGCCCGTGGACACGTGCACCAGTGTCAGCGCGGTGTTCGCAGCCTCCGTGTCAGAGCCAACGAGTCTGCCGGATACACGCGTCGTCGGGACCGGCTTCAGGTGAAAATCGGTGCCGGTCCGGTCCTCACCGGCCCCCACGGTCAGCACAGTCGCCTCGCCAATCACTGTCGCGGACGGGAAGAACGTCGTGGGATACACGAACACCCGGCTCTCATCTCCGGGTGGATTGATGACGGTTGAACTGTTGAATCCTGCGCCGCCCTGCAGAAGCAACGTGCCGTACCGGGTCCCGGCGGTCGTAAGGTTTCCACCGCCAAGCACTGTGGAACCCGATCGATCGAGCTGGCGCCTGAATTCGCTCGAGCTTCCGTCCTTTGTCGACGCCTCGTAGAGGTCCTGAATCGAAATGGGGACGGTGGCCTGTGTGGTGACGACGCCGATGATGTAGTCACCGGGAGCAAGCTCGCCCGCGCGGTAAATGCCGCGATCGTCGGTGGTCGGCATGTTGCCGAAGCTGGTCAGCCGCAGGCGTCCTCCGAGAACGGCTCTCCTGAAGATCCTGAGCTGGATTCCGATGAGCGACTCGCCCGCTTCATCCCGCACCGTTCCACTGATCGATCCGAATTTCCAGAACTTGAGCGTCACACCGCCGCGCTTTTCGCCGTCGGTGAGCGTGACCAGCTGACTTCCGGTATCCGTCGCGGAATTCCGCCCGAGCGCCGCCACGGCATAGCCCGACCGCGTTGCGGTGATTGAGTACGACCCGGCGGGCAGATCACGAAAGACAAATGCGCCATTGCCGTCGCTGATCACCCGCATCGGGAATCGGCTCAGGGTTGCGGGCGGTGCGCCCGCCAGTGCGGGCGCGGTCTGTGTGGCTGAGTTCAGCGAGACTTGCGCGCCGGCGAGTGCCTTCCCTGTCGTGCCGTCAACAGCACGTCCAAGGATGAACCCGCCAGGTGTCGGCGCGGCCGCCTGGCCGCCGGCCAGTTGCCGGGGCGCCGCCGAAAGGGCCGAACAGAACACCAGAACAGCAAGCGATCCAGTCAAGCGAAGTTCAGGGGCCATCGCACGACCTCGCATCCATGAAGAGAACTAGCCTGGGTGCCCGCCGAGACTACTCCGCCAACACGACAGGCGCCAGCAGAATCAGGGACGACCCTAAGACGCCATCGGTGCCGATTGAGCCGGGGTTGACAGCCGGTTCTTGCGGGCGTAGCGTCAGATTCGAGGTCCCCCCATGACACCCCCGGGCCCGTGTCGCGCGCAGGCGGCTGCTGCCGTCTGACGCGCCTGCCAGCAGGACTCGCCTCTTCCCCAATCAACTGCTCTGCGGCCACGCCGTAGCGCCTTGCTCGTTCACCAGTCACCTGTTCATCGAAAGGGGTCGTCCATGAGCGATCACAGCGAGCGTTGGGTACTGAACCGGCTGATCGAAATGTGCAAGGACGAGGAGGAATCTCTCCGCCACATCGCGGACCAGCTGAAGGATCCTCAAATGAAATCGGTCATGTCCGGTCTGGCCGATCGCAGGGCGCTCTTCGCCTCCGAACTCGTGCCCCACGCCCAGCGGCTTGGTGGATCCGAGGCGCACGACGGCACGGCCCGCGGCGCCTGGCATCGGCGCTGGCGCGCCATTCGCGACATGTGGGCCCACCAGGACGATCGGTCGCTCATCGCCGAAGCCGAACAGGAGGAACAGCGCGTACTCGCCATGTACGGCGGCGCGCTCGATCAGATCTTCCCGCCGGGCACGCGTAAGCTCATCGAGACACAGGCCAGCGAAATCCGGCGTGACTGCGGGCAGGTCCAGGCCTACCTGACGCACTAGGAAACAAGTCGCAGGGACGCTGAGACCCTATACTCAGCGTCCATGTCGCACGCCTCCGGCCGCTTTGACACGACACACTGGAGCCTTGTCGTGGCCGCGGGAGGTGAAGACACGTCTGCCGCCAGGCACGGGCTGGCGGCGCTGTGCGAGGCATATTGGTTTCCGCTGTACGCCTACGTGAGACGACACGGCTACGGCTCCGAGGACGCCCGCGACCTGACGCAGTCGTTCTTCGCCAGATTCATCGAACGGAAGGACGCCGGCGCCGCACGGAAGGAGCGCGGGCGTTTCCGCTCGTTCCTCCTCGCCTCGATGAAGCACTTCATCCTGAATGACGTGGATTCCAGACGTGCCCTGAAACGGGGCGGCGGCCACGCGCATGTATCAATCGAATTCGAAGGGGCCGAGGATCGATACGGCCGGGAGCCGGCCGACACCAGAACGCCGGAGGCGATCTACGAGCGGCAGTGGGCACTAACTGTCCTGGATCGCACGTTGCGGAAGCTGCGCGAGAACGCGCGCCTGGCTGGGAAGGAGGCCGAATTCGCCGCCCTCACCCCGTACCTGACGCCTGAAGGCGGCACGGCTGCATACGGCGACGTTGGGCGGCTCCTGGGGCAATCGGAAGGCGCAGTTCGGGTCGCTGTGCACCGATTGCGGCGCCGGTACAAACGCCTTCTGCGCAAGGAGATTGCCGCGACCGTCGCCGACGGTGACGCGGACGATGAGTTGCGGTACCTCATTGCGGTCCTCGGTCGCCCGGATTCTCGACTGTAACAACCAGCCGCACTTGCTTCAGATCCCTACATGAGCGAATCACCGGGCCTGGGCCGCTGTCCGCGCTGCGGCGCCGACGTCTCCCTGGAGAACCTTGACGGACTCTGCCCGGCATGCCTCATGGCGGCCGGGGCTCTGTCGCACTCGATCGGAACCGTGACGTCCGGCTCGGAGCAGGGCGGCACTAGGTCCGCGCCGTTCAGACTGGCGGCCGGCGAGTCCTTTGGCCGGTACCGAATCGAGCGGCCGCTTGGACGGGGCGGCATGGGTGAGGTCTACGCGGCCGAGCACCTCGACAGCAGCCGCCGGATCGCCTTGAAGGTGCTGTCGCAGGCGCTGGGCGATTCGCGCGATCGCGCGCGCTTCCTGCGTGAGGGCCAGCTCGCGGCATCGATCAGCCATCCGAACTCGGTGTACGTGTTCGGCAGCGAAGAGATCGAAGGCGTCCCCGCAATCTCGATGGAACTCCTGCCCGGCGGGACACTGAAGGATCGCGTCAAGGCGAACGGTCCTCTGCCAATCGCGGATGCCGTCGACGCGATACTGCAGGTCATCGCCGGCCTGGACGCGGCCGCGGCCGCCGGAGTGCTGCACCGCGATATCAAGCCGGGCAACTGCTTCATTGATGCCGACGGCACCGTCAAGGTCGGCGACTTCGGGTTGTCGGTGTCTACGCTCGCCCGTGACGCGGCGCAACCGGCGATGTCCGGCGGATTTCGCGGCACGCCGCAGTTCGCTTCACCGGAGCAACTGAAAGGCGCGCCGCTCGACGTGAGCTCGGATATCTATGCCGTCGGCGCGACGTTGTACTACCTGCTGACCGGCCGGCCCCCGTTCGACGAGTCCGACGTGCCGTCGCTCGTGAGCCGCATGTCGGCCGAGGCGCCGATGCCGGTGTCGAAGCGGCGGCCCGAAGTCCCGCGATCGCTTTCCCGGATCGTGATGCGATGCCTCGCGCACGAGTCACGCGCCAGACCGTCGTCCTATGCCGTTCTCGCGCGAGAGCTCCAGCCGTATGCATCCGGGGCAGCGGCTCCCGCGACACTTCCGTTGCGCTTTGTCGCCGGCTTCACGGACGCGACGATCCTGTTCATGCTCGGAATGGTGGGAATGGCCGTCCATGTGTCGGTGCAGCAGACGACGGGACTCCCCCGCGCCCTGCCGTCATGGACCGGTCCGTTTGTGACGTTGCTCTACTTCTCGATTGGCGAGGGACTCTTCGGCCGATCGCTCGGAAAACAAATCTTCGGCTTGCGTGTGGTTGGTGTCGACGGCCGGCCTGGCATCGGACCGAGAGCCATTGGACGGGCAGCGATCTACTGCTTACCCGATGTGCTGTTCAAGGTCCTCAGCGCGACGTATCCAACGGCCGTCTGGTGGCCAACCATTCTGGATCTCGGGTTGCTGGCGGCCATCTTCGCGACAGCCACGCGCTCAAACGGGTGGGCGGCGATTCACGACCTCGTGACGAGGACGAGGGTGGTCACTCGAACTGTTGATCAGTCCCGACAGGCGGCATCTTCATTCGAACGGCTGGAACCTGCCGCTCTGAGGGAAATGCTCGGTCCCTACGAGGTCACGGGCTCGCTGGGCCGGACGGACAGCGGTGAGCTGCTCGCTGCGTTCGATCCGGGCCTCCGCCGGCAGATTTGGATTCACAGGCTGCTGGTGGATTCGCCTCCAGTACCCGTCGAACGTCGAAACCTCGGCAGATCGACCCGGCTGCGCTGGCTGTCAGAGACCAGGAACTCGGTGGAAGCGTGGGACGCGTACGACGCGCCGCGCGGCACGCCTCTCTATCTCGCGACGCGTCAACCACGCACCTGGAAGGCGATCAAGCGCTGGTTACTCGACCTGTCAGATGAAGCGCGCGCGGGCGGCCAGGACGATTCCAATCTGGTCCTGCAACACAGCCGTGTGTGGATCACCGACGACAATCATGCCGTCGTCCTCGACTTTGCCGCACCCGGTGCGCCGGCAGACGTCCACCTCGAGTCCGCGGACAACGTGGGCAGGTTCCTCTGGTCCGTCGCCAACCTCGGGCTGAGTCATGCCGCATCGACAAGGCTCCCGCTCTCCGCAAGCCAGTGGCTCGAAGGGCTGCGAGAGGGATCCATTTCGACTGCTGCCGAGGCCGCTCGCACCTGTCGCGAGCTGGCGCAGGGACCAGCCGAAGTCACGCGCTCGCGCCGCCTCGCCCACCTGGGCATCATCGCCGCCCCCGCGCTGGTCATGCTGTTGATTGCCGCGATTGCAATTCCCTTGACACGGACGGCGCGCGCGTCAGGCGCGAATGCATTGCAGTTCTATCTCTATCTGCTCAAAGAGACCGACGAAGGACGCAGGCCTGCGTTCCTCGACACAAAGGAGCATGCCGCCCTCGAGGTGTACGTGGCCGGCAGGTTCCAGCGCGAGTTGATGGACGCCGGCTCGGTCGCATCACCATTTGCGCCGGAGCTCCGAAGGTTCAAGCCGCAGGCCGATCGCCTGCTCGCGACGTATCCGGCGCCGACAGAAAACGAACTCGCGACGGCGCGGGCTGTCCTGAAAGACCTGATCGGCGCACACGAGAATCCTGTCGAGGTCGATCTGAGCTGGTGGGAAATCGCCGCGCTGGTGTTGGCGGTTCAATTGATCTTCACGATGCTTGTCGCGCTTCCGTCGGCGCTCGTGGTGAGAGGCGGACTCGTCCTGGGTGCATTGGGACTGACGCTTGTCGATTCGAACGGACAACCGGCAAGCCGATTCAGGTCGTTCCTGCGCGCGGTCATCGCCTGGTCCCCTGTCCTCGCGATTGCGGCCATCTGGACGGTCTTCTATGCGACTCTCTTTCAGAGTGCGGGAAGCAGTCTCGACATGAGCCGCACCTCGACGCGTATCGCTTTCTGGCTGATGGACGCGCCGAAGGAAATCCTGACGTTTGGTCTGGCCGCGATCTTCTTCGCGGGCGCGGCGATCGCTCTCATCCGGCCGGATCGCGGCATTCAGGACGTGATGGCCGGCACGAGGCTCGTGCCGCGCTAGACTGCAGGCGTGCGCCGCTTCCTCCCGCCGCTCGGCTGCCTGATCGTTGCGGGCGCTGTTGCCGGCACCGGCGCGGCCGGAAGACATCTCCCGGCCGAGATCCTGAACGCCACCGGCGGCCTTCCCGCGCATATCGTCGGACAGTTTTCTGACGCGATTGGTTTCGCCGAGACATCGACCGGCGAGTCGATCGTGCTCGACCGCCGCGCGCACACGCTCTACGCGGTCAACCGCCAGAAGACGTCTGTACGCAAAGTGCTCGTGGTCGGCTTCGAGGAGGGCAAAGTCCTGCGGCCCGGCGTGCTCGCGCTGTCCTCCGACGACATCCTGGCCGTCGCCGACGCGCCGAATGCGCTCGAGCGGATTCAATACTTCAGCACCAGCGGCACGCTCATTGGGGGCTTCTACCTGCAGACCCGTTCAGCCCCGCGCCTCTCGCTCGGCCCGCTCATTCTGAATGGCGTCGGATCCATGTCGTTCACCGGCAAGACCTTTCTGGTCAACCGTCCGGAAACGGGCGCGCTCTTCTCCGAGATCGACAACAGCGGCACGGTGATCCGGCAGATCGGCACGCTGCGGCCGACGGGCCACGAGCGCGACGCGGACGTGCATCTTGCGATGAACATGGGCCTTCCACTCGCGGATCCTGGCGGCGGCTACTACTTCGTGTTCATGACGGGCGTGCCGAAGTTCCAGAAGTACGACGCGAATGGAGCGCTGGTCTTCGAACGGCACGTTGAAGGCATCGAGCTCGACAGGCACGTCCAGTCGCTGCCAACGACGTGGCCCCGCCGCGACACGGCCGAAGGTCGCGGCCTGCCCATCGTCCCGCCGCTCGTACGAGCCGCGGCGGTCGATCCTTCAGGTCGTCTGTGGGTGTCTCTGGTCGAGCCGTACACGTACGTGTACGACAAGGAAGGTCAGAAGGTGCGGACGGTGCAGTTCAAAGGCGCCACTGCAATCGCCGCCAACAGCCTCTTCTTCACGAAAGACGGCAGGGTGTTGGTGACGCCGGGTTGTTATCAGTTCAGTACAACAAGTGGGAACAAATGAGAACGACGGGAACAAATGGGAACAAAAAGCTCTTGTAACAAGTGCCTTTCAGTTCCCGGTCGTTCCCGTCGTTCGTTCCCGTCGTTACAGCGTCAGTCCTACCGTCCTCCGCCTCCGCCCCTGTTCGGCGTCGCCGCCGCGGCCGGCTTGTTCAGCGGCTGCGGGTTCTTGACGTACTTGTCGAGCCACGCGGCCCAGCGCGACCACAGGTCGAGCAGCGTTTCACGCGCCGCGGGACCGTGATCTTCGAACGGATAGCGGTAGAGCGATACCGTCTTGCCGAGGCCGTTCAGCGCGTGGAACAGGCGGACCGAGTTGATCGGGTCCGTGCCGACATTCTGGTCGTGCATGCCGTGGTACATCAGCAGCGCGCCTGAGAGCTGATTCGCCTTCAAGAAGGGCGACATGTCGAGGTAGACGTTCGGCGCCTCCCACAGGTCGCGACGCTCGCTCTGGAAGCCGAGCGGCGTGAGCGTGCGGTTGTAGGCGCCGTCACCCGCGATGCCGGCTTTGAAGAACGGCGTGTTGACCATCGCGTTAACCGTTGAGAACGCGCCGTAGCTGTGGCCGCCGATCGCCAGCCGCGTGCGATCCACGAGCATGCGCTTGTCGAGCTCGTCAATCGTCGCCGCCAGGTTGTTCCGGAGATCGTTCACGTAGTTGTTGTTCATCGCGCCGGTAGCGCCGATGATCGGCGACTGGTTCTCGATGACCGCGTAGCCGAGACGCGTGAAGAACTGCTTCGTGAGCGAGCCGAAGTTCGGGAAGTTCGTCGGGTCGTTCAATGAGAACGCGGGCGACGCGCCGCCGTTGGTCGCGTTGTTGAACTCCTCCTGCGACGTGTACTCGTAGGGATAGAACCAGAAGAAGCCCGGCAACCGGGTGCCTTCCTTGTAGTCAGACGGCAGATACACGATCGTCCGGAACGTGAAGCCGTCGGCGCGCGTGACTTCGAAGCGCTTCACCACCATCCGCGTGAGATCCGGGAACAGATCCTCGTTGTTCGTGAGCTGCTTGCGGTTGCCGTTGTCGAACAGGAACTGCTGCGGGGGCGTCGTCGCGTTCTGGCGCGTGACGACCAGCTTCTTCATTTCGGGATCGATCACGGTCGTAATGGTTTCCGTGATGCCCGTGTTCTCGCCCTCGAACAGGCGCATCTTCTCGCCGGTCTTGATGTTGACCTTGTCGACGAACGGCTTCGGCGGTACCGCGTTCGCGCCCCGGCCTCCGCCGCCGCCACCACCGCCGCGGCCGCCACCGCCGCCGCCACTCTGCAGATAGACGCTCGTGCCGTCGGCAGACAGCATGACGGGCACGCCACCGCCGATGCTCTTCGGCGAGACCGAGCCCAGCGCGGACATCAGCGTACCGGCCGGGCTGTCGCCGCCAGCACCGCCGCGGCCGCCGGCCTGTCCGCCACCACCGGCGCGGCCGCCGCCATCAGCACCGCGGCCGCCGCCGCGGGCGATCGTGTACTTCGTCGTCATGTCGTTCACGAACATCGCGACGGTGTTGTTGTTCTCGGTGAAGAAAATGATGGAGCCGTCCTGCGAGAAGCGAACGTTCGACATCTGCGTCGGGTTTTCGTAGATGAGCTTGGCGCTCGCGTCCGTGAACGGCGGCGCCCAGTGCATCAGGCGATCCTTGCGCGGCGGTTGCTGCGCGTTCGCGCCGCGACCACCCGTCGCCCCGGCCGCCTGCGGGTTCTGGCCCGCCGCCTGCTGCGGTGGATCGGCCACCTGTGCGGGATCCGCGCCTCCGTTATTCCCCGCCCCATTCGCTCCGGCTCTTCCTCCGCGGCCTCCGTTGTTCGCCGCCGGTGGTGGAGGCTCGAGCTGCAGATAGTTGAAGCCCTGACCGTCCTCGCGCCACATGAGATCGCGCTTGCCGTTGACAACCCCACCGCCGCCCCGGCCGCCACCGCCGCCGGCGGGCGGTGCCTGTGGGTCGAGCGGATCGAGATTCGCCGCCGGAGCACCGAGATTCAACTGCCGCTCGCTGAGCTTGGCCAGCGCGGTGCCGCTCGCGTCCCACACTTCTTCGATGGACCCGAAGCTGCTGACCGGGACGATGTAGGAGAACGGTTTGGTCATGCGCGTCACGCGCGCGTACCTGCCGTCCGGCGAGACGTCAACGGCCGTAATCATGGCCGGCTTACCAAATTTCGTGATGGCTCCAGTCGCGAGATCGACGATCCCGATCTGCCCAGTCGCGTGCCATTCGAGCAACTGCTGGTCGTACGGCGTCTTCATAAGGCTCGGATACGTCCGCAGGCGGTTCTTGTCGGCGTCCATCGAGATCGACACCTCGGGACCTGCCGGAACGCTTGGCGGCAGCGGACGCGCCGAGCGTCCGTCCGGAGGAAACACCGCGACGAGCGACTTGCCGTTGTTGATGAGGTCAAAGTTCGTGACGAACGTCGTGAGCAGCCCGGTCTTCGTGATCTGGCGCGGCTTGTTCGTCGCGACGTCGGTCACCCAGACTTGCGAGTTGTCCTCGCCGAGCGTCATGTACAGCACGCCCGTGCCGTCCGCCGTCCACCGCGCGTTCGTCACGCGCGTGTTGGCCGGCGTGGCCAGCGTCTTCCGCGAGCCGTCTGCGGCGGAGATGATCTGCAACCCAATCGTGTTCCGCAGGGTCACCGACCGGAGGCGGTTCGCCTTGAAGTCGATGAACACGCCACCGAGCTCGTCGAAGGGCTTGCCGAAGATCGTCATCGGCACCGGGCCGTCGCCGATGTCATCCAGGAACCACTTGCGATCGGGGCTCGGGTTGCCCAGGGAAACGTTCATCTCGCGCGGGGCGAGAACGGCGCCCGCCAGCTCCGGCGGCGGCATCACGTAGCCCTCGTGCGTCAGGACCTTGTCCTGCCAGCCATCACCGGTGAACGGGATCGAGGTGGCGGTTCCAGGCGACAGCAGCGAACGCTGCGCCTGTGGCGCGGCGGCCTGCTGGGCCACGAGCGTCAGCGGCAGCAGGGCGGCGATCGCGATCACGCTGATGCGCGTCCGCCGCGACCAGCCGCTGCGGAAATTTAGCGACGAGCGAGTCTTCATAGGCCTCCGTGGGGGTTCATTCCGGGGGAAAGTTCGAGGTGCATATTACAACGACGGGAACGACGCCAATGACACGAACGACGCCAATCGTTGGCCTTCCATGGGTATCAGGCTTCTTACTGACCCAGCCGTGTTTTCGCTTACCGAGGGCGAACCCCGAACTCCTCCGAACTTGGCGTCGTTGGCGTCGTTTGTGTCATTGGCGTCGTTGAGCCAATCGCCCTCATGACCAGCCCGAGCGCCTCGTTCGTGCCGCGCCGGGCGGCGTTCTGGCCCCGCATGTGGCCCAGGCGGACGATCACGAGGTCATGGCCGGGGACAATCCAAGTGTTCTGGCCCCCCGCACCGGCCGCCAGATAGGTCTCGGGCGGCAGGGTCCAGTTGCCGACGCCGTTCAGCCAGAAGAACGCGCCGTACTCGGCACGCCGCCAGGCGGGCGCGGGCGTGCTGACGAATTTCGTCCACCCTTCGGGCAGCAGGCGCTGGCCGTTCCACACTCCGTCCTGCAGGTACAACATGCCAATGCGGGCCCAGTTCCGCGCCGTGCCGTAGTCGTAGCCGGTCATCAGGAAGTTGCCCCAGGGATCCGTCTCGAGCACCTGGCGCCGGATGCCGATGCGATCGAAGAGACGCCGTTGCGGAAACGTCAGGTACTCCTCGCCCTTCGCCTGCACCGCGCGCTTGATCAGGTACCCGATCGTCAACGGATCGGAGTTACGGTACCGGCCGTCGGTGCCCGCGGGAAACTCGACCGGCCGTGTGATCGAGTACTCGAACGCGTCCACGGCACCGGTGTAGATGTAGTAGTGATCGAACACCGTGTTCTGCGGAGTGCCGCCGCCCGGCTCCTGATTGCCGACGAACTTCAGGCCGGCGCTCATCTGCAGGAGGTCGCGGTTGCGGATGGGACCCCGAGGATCGCCGGGCTGCCGCCATGCCGGGACCGGCGCCGGCTGATCGATCGTGTAGACGCCGTCCTTCACGAGCAGCGCGAACAACGTCGCCGTGAGGCTCTTCCCCATCGACCAGTTCTCGAGCTGGGTGTCCTTCGTCACGCCCGGCGCGTAGCGCTCCGCAACGATGCGGCCCTTGTGGACGACGAGGAACGCCTGTGTGAGCGCGGCAGGGTCTGAAAACGCCGCATTCAATGCCGCATCGAGCGTGGCGCGATCGACACCGGCCGGAAGCGGCGAAGGGTCCGGCTTGTCTCCCATCGGCCACGCCATCGTCGCCGCATCGGGCAGCGTCGTACGCACGGGGACCGGCTTGAAATGAATGCCGGGCTTCTCGAGGTTCTCGATGATGCATCCCTGATCGCCATGCAACTTCGCCGTTCGTGACACCTCCCCGCGCGTCGTCGTCACGACGCCGGCGGTACGATCGATCTTCCACGTAACGTCGGCGTCCTCACCGCGTGGCATGAAAAAGTACGCGCTTTTCTTTGCGGCTTCCTCGGGCTGGCGGCCGCTGACGAAGACGGCTGAACACAGGATCTTCGCGAACCCCGCGAGCCCATTCGATGTCGGCGATCCCGTCGGCATCGGATACGACGCAGGCGACTGCTGCGCCGCGACCGATGCACTTAGCGCGACGAGAGCCAGAAGCGGCGTTCGCATGAGCTTCATTGGAATCTCCCGGGACCAGATCTTACTTGTCGTTCCACTCCGTGTGACCCACCCGGAGGGTCATGACTGCAGCGTGCAGCGTGCGCGGCTACTTGCGCGACGCCAACCAGCTCGCCAGCAGCTTGATGTCCTCGGGCGAAATCTTTCCGGCAAACGACGGCATCTCGGCCATCGGATCGACGGCCGCTGGATCGTTGATCCGCTGCTCGATCACGGCCGCGTCGAGCTTGCGGCCGACATGCGTGAGATCGGGGCCTTCCTTGCCGCCGGCGCCATCGACAGTGTGGCAGTTGATGCAGAACTTGCTGAACAACAGGTACGTCTTCTTCGTGGCCGCATCGACGACGGGCGGTGGGCCGGCGCGCATCTTCGCAAGCGCCGCCAGGATGGATCGGATCTCACCCTGATTCGACTGGGGCGCTTCACGGACTCCAGGGGCAATGACCTCCGGATCGGCGATGTGCATCTCGAGCCAGGTCGCGGGCTTGCCGATCCGTCCGGCCTCGACAGGAGACGCGACGCCTTCAGGTCGATGGCACTTGATGCAGCGATCGCCTGACTCGACGAGCGCGGCGCCGCCGATCTCACGGATGTTCCACGGCGATCCGGATCCGCCCTGCGCAGGCAAATCCCTCGCGCCCATCAGCGTCAACGCCACGACCACCGTGAGTCCCGCGGTGAACGGCAGGAGCACCGATAGCCGCCGCCGCGCCTCCCGCGTGCGTCCGCGATCCAGCCACGGTAGCAGCGCCAGGAAAGTCATCACCAGCCCGGGAATGAACAGCGCCCCCACGACTTCCCATTTGCCCGGGAAGTACTTCAGCAACTGGAACAATCCCAGGAAGTACCAGTCGGGCCGCGGGATGTAGCCACTCGACGTCGGATCGGCCGGCGGCTCGAGCGGTGGCGCGCCTTTGTACGCGAGCACCGCGAGCAGGAGGCCCGCGACGATGGCGGCCGTCAGATCGCGCGCGGCCTGATAGGGAAAGAACATCTCGGATCGGCCAGGCTTCGGCGTGACCGGCCCGGAGATGCCCTGTCGCCGCATCAGATAGAGGTGGACGGCGACGAGGCCGACGAGGAGCGGCGGCAGCACGAGTACGTGGACGGCGTACCAGCGCGTCAGCGTCAGCGCGCCGACGTCCGGCCCGCCTCGCAGGAACGCCGCGGCCATCTCTCCAACGCCTGGCGTCAGTTTGGAAATGTTGATCGCGACGACCGTCGCCCAGTACGCGCGCTGATCCCAGGGCAGCAGGTAGCCCGTGAGGCCGAGGCCGAGAATCACGTGCAGCAGGACGATGCCGACAATCCAGTTCACTTCCCTCGGCTTGCGGTAGCTGCCGAAGAACACCACGCGGCAGAGGTGGATCACCGCCGCCACCACAACGAGGCTCGCTCCCCAGTGATGCAGGCCGCGCAGGAACGATCCGCCCCGGACGGTGTTCGTGATGAACCGCACGCTGTCCCAGGCGTGATCCGGCGTAGGGGCGTAGTACAGCGCGAGCACGATGCCCGTGAGGAACTGAACGCCGATGCCGAACATCAACAGGCTGCCGAGCGTGAACCACCAGCCGGTGCCCGGCGGCAACGGCTCGTCGAGCACGTGCCGCCGCAGCATGCGGAAGCCGGTACGGTCGTCGAGCCAGTTCGCGACCTTCGCGAACATGCTCACAACTCGACCTCGATCTCGGATGTCTGCGGATTCACGCGCACGTTCACGCGCGTGAGGGGCGCCGGCGGCGGTCCGGCAACCACGCGGCCGGTCCGGTCGTAGACGCCGCCGTGGCACGGGCAGCGATACTGGGTCTTCGTTTCATCCCAGGCGACGCGGCATCCAAGATGCGAACACGTCGCGGACAACGCCTGGTACGTGTCGCCCTGCTTGTCGATGTAGATCACTGACTGCTTGCTCGTTTCGAGCCAGCCGTCCGACGTGTGCTCCGCAAGCACCGCGGCAAACGGTGCGTTCGGCGGCAAATCGAAGATCGACGCCGCTTTCCGCCACCGCCGCGCGGCCGATCCGAGCCTGGGCGCGGCTGCAACGCCGGCAAGACCCGCGAGAGCCGCAGTGATCAGACCGATTCCACCGTTCACGAACCGCACAAGCGCCCGACGACGGTTTTCAAAATGCGACGACATTTGGCGCAAATCATACCCAACCTTGATGAATTGATGGATTGACTGATTGATGGATTGACTGATTGATGGATTGACTGATTGAAGACCGCCTCAGTCATCACCAATCAGACAATTAATCAATTCGTCAATCAGTCAATTAGTCAATATACTGATGAGATGTCTCGACCGCTTCCGCACTCACAGGAAGTCGCCAACCCCGCCCTCCGCAACATCGCCATCGTGGCGCACGTCGACCACGGCAAGACGACGCTCGTGGACGCGCTGCTCCACCAGAGCGGCATCTTCCGGTCGAACGAGCGCGTCGCGGAGCGCGTGATGGACTCGAACGAGCTCGAACGTGAGCGCGGCATCACGATCCTCGCCAAGAACACCGCCGTTCACTACCACGACCACCTCATCAACATCATGGACACGCCTGGCCACGCCGATTTCGGCGGCGAGGTCGAGCGCACGCTGTCGATGGTGGACGGCATCATGCTGCTCGTGGACGCGTCCGAGGGCCCGCTGCCGCAGACGCGGTTCGTCCTTCGAAAGGCGCTCGAGCGCCGGCTCACGCCCCTCGTCGTCATCAACAAGATCGACCGCAGCGACGCGCGGACGCAGGCGGTCCTGAACGAGGTCTACGACCTCTTCATCGATCTCGACGCCACGGAAGACCAGCTCGACTTCCCCGTCCTCTACACGAACGCGCGACAGGGCACGGCCGCCCTGACGCTGGAGGAGCCGGGTTCGGACCTGCGTCCACTGTTCGATGCGGTGATCAACCACATCCCGCCGCCGCGCGGGTCGGCCGACGCGCCGCTGCAGGCGCTCGTCGCCAATCTCGACTCGAGCGACTACCTGGGCCGCCTGGCCATCGGCCGCATCTTCAACGGCCGCGTCAAGGTCGGCGACCCGATTGGCGTCTGCAAACTTGACGGGTCCGTGCAACGCACCGTCGTGACCAAGCTCTACACGTTCGAGGGGTTGAAGCGAGTTGATGCGACGTCGGCTGCGGCCGGGGACATCATCTGCCTCGCGGGCATCGAGGGCATCATGATCGGCGAGACGATCGCCGACGCCGAGAACCCGCAGCCCATCGCCACGATTGCCATCGACGAGCCGACCGTCTCCATGATCTTCGGCGTCAACACGTCGCCGTTCGCCGGCCGGGACGGACAGTTCGTGACGTCGCGCCAAATCAAGGATCGGCTCGACAAGGAGCTCGTCGGCAACGTCTCCATTCGCGTCGAGCCGACGGACACGCCGGAACAGATGAAGGTCGTCGGCCGTGGCGAGCTGCAGCTCTCGATCCTGATCGAGATGATGCGGCGCGAGGGCTACGAGCTCCAGGTTTCACGGCCCGAGATCGTGACGAAAGAGATCAGTGGCACCCGCATGGAACCCATCGAAGAGCTCGTCGTCGATGTAGCCGAGGAATACCAGGGCATGGTCATTGCGCAGGTCGGAATGCGCAAGGGCATGATGACCAAGATGATCAATCACGGCAGCGGCCGCATCCGCCTCGAGTTCAAGATCCCGGCGCGCGGCCTCATCGGCTTCCGGACGCAGTTCCTGACCGAGACGCGCGGCACCGGCCTGATGCATCACAACTTCGAGGGTTGGGAGCCATGGCACGGCCCAATCCCGTCACGGCCCACGGGCGCGCTCGTGTCCGACCGTCCGGGCAAGGTGACGGCCTACGCGATCGCCGGCCTGCAGGAGCGCGGCGAGATGTTCGTGGATCCGGCGACGGACGTCTACGAGGGCATGATTGTCGGCGAGAACGCGCGCGACAACGACCTCGACGTGAACATCACGCGCGAAAAGAAACAGACCAACATGCGCGCCTCATCGGCGGACGAGGGCATCCGGCTCATTCCACCGCGCCGTCTCAGCCTCGAGCAGGCCATCGAGTTCATCAATGACGATGAGCTGGTCGAGATCACGCCGACGTTTCTGAGACTGCGGAAGCGGGTGCTGGCCGCGAACATGAGGCCGAGGAAGATCGACTAACGACGCGAGCGAACGGGAACGACGCGAATATACTCGGCGTTCCGGCAATGTGGTCGCGCGTTCCTGAATCAGTCAAGACGCTTCTCTGGCCCCTTCTGCTCGCCACGTTCTTCGCGGCGGTGTACACCGTCCGCGTTCAACGGGAGATGGTGGATTTCGACGTCTACCGCCGGGCGGCCGAGCGGGCGGTCAACGGCGAGAACCTGTATCGCCCCGATGACGGGCACTATCAGTTCAAATACCTTCCCGCATTCGCGATCGCGATGCGTCCGATTGCAGCCGTCCAGGCGCCGATAGCAAAGGCCGGATGGTACGCGCTGAGTTGCGCGCTGCTGATCATGCTGCTCCGCTGGTCCGTGCGCGCGCTCCCCGAGCGCAATCGCGGCGAGCGCGTGCTTCTCTGGCTGACTGCCCTCGTTGTCGCCAAGTTCTTCGCTCGCGAACTGCTACTGGGACAGACCAACGTCGTCCTCGCTGCCCTCCTCATCGGCGCTCTGCTCGCCGCGCTCGTCGATGCATATCGCACGGCTGGCGCGTTGGTGGGGCTCGGCGTGTTCGTGAAGGTCTACGCCTTGATCCTGATTCCGTGGCTGATGCTCGCCGGCGGCGTGCCGGCGCTGGCAACCGCCGCGCTTGTCATCGGCCTGGGCCTCATCGCGCCGGCCGTGGTGTATGGCTGGCAGGGCAACATGGAGCAGGTCGCCGGCTGGTGGCGCACCGTCACGGACACGACGACGCTGCCGAATCTCCTGAATGCCGAGAACGTGTCGGCGATGTCCGCGTGGACCAAGTGGACCGGCGAGGGCCCGCACGTCACGTGGTTGGCGCTCGCCACCGTGCTCGGTGCCGTCGCGCTCGCTGCGTTCGTCGTGAGTCGCCGCAGGGACGTGACCGAGCCGCTCTATCTCGAGTTCGGTCTGCTGATGCTGCTCGTGCCTGTCATCTCGCCGCAGGGCTGGGATTACCTGCTGCTCATTGCGACGCCGGCAATGGTCTGCCTCATCGATCGATGGTCGCTCGTCACACGCCCGTGGCGGATCGCGACCGCCATCGGGATCGTGCTGGTAAGTTTCACGATGTACGACCTCATCGGCCGGGCGGCGTACCGGGCCTTGATGAGCGCCGGCGTCCTGACGATCGGCACGCTGACGCTCGCCGTCTGCCTGGCAAATCTCAGAATGAAGAAGCTGGCGTAGCCCACGCCAGGCTCTTCAGGAACGCGGTCACGCTCGCTTCCCACTTTGCGACCGTTCGCGCGGGCCCGACGACTTTCACAAAATGCGGACCGCCTGGTGTCTCAACCACCGCCGCGAGCTGGCGGAACCCCGGCTTGTTGAAGCGCTCCGTGGATCCGGGCGTGACTTCGGCGACGTACGTGCCCGACACGTCGACGAGGGTGATCTTCAGTCCGGAGGCGCTCGCGACCGTCGTGGTCTTCGCTTTTTCTTTTGACGCGCTGCCATCAGGCTGCGCCACTTGCCCGATCCATCGATCGAGATTCGCCTGAACCGATCCGCCCGTCCCACCGAAGAAATACACGGTCGCCGTGGCGTCTTCGCTGTCACCAGCCATCTTCGGCAGCGTGAAATCAGCGAGCCTCATTGTCGAGCTCGGTGTCTTCGAGACCCAGCCCTCGGGAGTCGTGAACTTCAGCGCCACAGCGGGTGCGGCAAGGGTGACGGCCAGGAGCGTAGCAAGCAGCTTCATGTTGTCTCCGTGTCAATTGGCGTCGTTGGTGTCATTCGCGTCGTTGGCGTCGTTCCCGTCACTCCTCAGGTGGAACAAGGGCCGGCTTGCGGCCAAGCCTCGTCAGCAGCACGCCCGTCAACACCGCGGCCGCGCCGATGAGCTTGTCCGCCGACAAGGGCTCATCCAGCCAGAATGCCGCAAAGGTCATCGCGCAGAGCGGCACCAGGTTCGAGTACATCGACGTCCGCGCAGGACCGATCTTCTGCACGCCGGTGTACCAGACGAGGTACGCGACGTTCAGCGCCAGCAGCGCGGACATCACCAGCGACACCCAGGTGAAGACACTGACGCGCGCCCAGTCAAGGCCGAGGAACTGGGGGAACGTCAGCGCCACGTACGGAACGCCGCCAATCGCCATCGTCATGCCCGTCACGAACAGCGGCGAATGGCGGGCGATGAGACGGCTCGCACCAATGGTGTACGCCGCCCAGCACGCCACGGAGACGATGATGAGGAGGTCGCCGCGGAGAGTGCTGCCGCCGAACGACGCGCCGCGGCCGACGACGAAGTAGATTCCGGTGATCGAGATCGCGGCGCCGACCCAGTGGTGAAGCGAGATGCGCTCGCGTCCGAGGAGCGACGAGGCCACGGCCACGACCACCGGCGTCGACCCGATGATCAGCGCGGCGTTCGACACGCTCGTCTCGGCCACGCCACCGACGAAACAGTACTGATAGCCGAGGTGCCCGACGATGCCGAGCCAGAACAGGCTCCACTCGTCAGCGCGCGTGAGCGGATTCGCCGTGAAGAAGACCGATGATGACGGTCCGGTGCGGCCGCGCGTCATCCGGATGGCGACCAGAAAGACCGCGGACGCGATCATCAGCCGCATCGCATTGAACGGCTGAGGCGGGATTTCGGCGAAGGCCGATTTGATGATGCTGTAGTTGACACCCCAGATGACGACCATCAGGACGAGGAGGGCGTCAATGCGGCGCATGTGATGCACGTTCGAAGTTCAAAGTTCGAAGTTCAGCAAGGCCTTTCGAACTTCGAACTTCGTACTTCGAACTTCCTCTACTGTTTGGTCCCCTGGATTTCCCGAAGGGCTTCCGTGAGCAGCACGTCCTGATCCGTCGCCTTGATCTCGCGCCGAATAAGCTTGGACGCGATCGCGACCGAGAGGTCCACGGCCTCGGCGCGGAGTTGATCGATCGCCTTCGCCGTCTCGCGCTGGACCGCCCGCTCCGCCTCCTTGCGGATGTTGGCGGCCTCGGCGACCGCCTTGTCCTTCAGCTCCTGACGGAAGCGATCAGCGTCGGCGCGGCCGCGGGTCAGCAGGTCCTCGGCGTCCACGCGCGCCTGCGCGAGCAGCTTGCCGGCGTCCTGCTGGGCGCGCTCGAGCTGTTCCCTGGCCTGACGCGCGTCGTCGACCGCCGCGGCAATGACCTTCTGCCGCTCGTCGAGCGCCTTCATCAGGGGCTTCCAGGCGAACTTCGCCAGCGCCCACGCGAGCACGAGAAACGTCGCAATCGTCCAGATGTACAGGCCTGGATCGACGGTGACGAGCGGATTCCCTTCCACAGCGAACTGTGTCGGCAAAACAGCCTCCTGCAATCTCACACGGCGCGCGCAAGCGCGCGCCGTGCCTGAAGTGCTACTTGGTCAGGATGACGAGCAGGCAGGCCACGACCGCGAGGATCGCGACGCCTTCCAGCAGGAAGAGTGGGAGCTGCGTTGCGCTCGTGATCTGCGGCGTCGCGCTCGGCTGGCGGGCGATGCCCTCAGCCGCGCCCGCGGCGAGCTTGCCGATGCCGATGCCCGCGCCGATGACGGCGAGACCGGCACCAAGTCCGGCGCCAGCGTAGGCGATGGCAACCCAGGGAATCACATTTGCGGCGGCGGCGGCTTCCTGCATTCGAGTCTCCTTAAGAGTAACGGTCTGTGAGCGAACTGTTTAGTGGTGCGAGTGAATGGCCATGCCAATGAACACGGCCGACAGCAACGTGAACACGTACGCCTGGACGAGCACGACGATGATCTCGAGGCCGGAGATCGCGGCGGCCAGCGGCACCGAGAATCCGACGCCGACGCCGATACCGGCGAACGTGCCCATCATGCCGGCGAACGTGAAGACGAACGACAGAATCGCCAGGATCGCGATGTGGCCGCCCGTCATGTTGGCGGCAAGTCGCATCGTGAGCGCGAACGGGCGGACGAACAGGCCGATGATTTCAAGAGGAATCAGCAGGAAGTACAGCGGCCACGGCATGCCGCCGGGCACCAGGTTCGCCCAGTGCTTCGCGAAACCGTGCGCCTTCGAGCCGGCGGCGATGATCGTCACGAATGTAATCGTCGCCAGCGCCGCCGTGACGTTGAAGTTGCCCGTGGCCGTCGAGCCGCCGTGGATCAGGCGCTGGACGAACGACCCCTCGGCCGAATGAATCAGAAAGTGATCGACGAGACCGAGGAGGTCGAAAATCGGAATCAGGCCGATCGCGTTCGCCCCAAGAATGAAGACGAAGAACGTCAAGAGCAGCGGCGTCCACGTCATGAGCCACTTGTTGCCCACGTTCGGCCGGGCGATGGTGTCGCGCACGAACTCCACGATCACTTCGAGGGTGTTGATGCGGGTGCCCGAGGGCACGTGGCTGCCAGCCGCGAGGTACCGGCGCACCGCCGTGGTGACCACGGCGAACACGGCGATCGCCACCACCCACAGCATCAGCACGTGTTTGGTGACCGAGAAATCGATGCCGAAAATGGGCGGCAGGTGGATGAGTGCGTGCTCGCCGTTGGCCACGTGGCCGACGAAGTCGAGGCCCTTCTGGGCGCCTTCCGCCGCGGCGGCGCCGGCGTCAGAGTTCGCCAGGGTGGCGTTGAGAATCCAACCGAGATCAGGCCGCATCGACTACCGGCTCCCCGAAAAGCTCTGGCGTGAAAGGCGCGCGATCAGCACGGCTTCGGCCGCGTACAGGCCGATGAAAAACGCCGTGAAGCTCAATCCGAACAGCCGCACCGGAAGTTCCGCCACCTTCACCATCACAACCACGTACGCCGCGAAAAACAGCACCTTCACGAGGAAGGCCCGCATCATCAGGCCCGCGACCTCCGCCGGATTGCGGCGATAGGTTCGCACGGTCACGATCCAGGTCGCAACCGCGGCGATGAGCGGCCCGAGCATGCCGCCAAAAACAGGGCGCGCCACCCTCTCGTGCCCGAGCCCCATGGCGATCCCGATGACACCGAGCGCCACCACCGTGGCGGTCAGGGCCATCACCGCGGCCGGCGTCAGCGATGCCATACGGCCTTGGCAACGAGATACAGCCCAGCGACAACGCCGAAGAGCATTCCGACCACGAGTCCGGTCGGCGCCGTTCCCAACCAGCGGTCAGCCAAGTAACCGAGCCCGCCGCAGAAACCGAGGGCGCCTATGAGCGAGTAGCCGGTCGTCGCCGCGGGACCCGCCTGTTGGAGGCCCGTGTTGAAGGACCGAAGTGTCCTGAACCACGAAGGTCCGCGCTCGTCGCCCACGGTCAGAGATTCCTCCCGCGCTACGTGCGCCCACAGCGCGTCCTCGGACGCCCTGCCGATCCCACAAAGTATGCCACACCTTGTGAATTAGTTCACTAGCGGTTGCGGCCCACTATACTCCGAAGTATGCGTGGCAAATTTGCTTTTGCGGCCGGCATTGCCGGCCTTGTCGCGGTTTCGATTTCAGCGTCAACACCGTCGCCGGATCAGCGCCAACAGCGCGAGCGCGGCGTCATCGTGAGCGTGGCAGGCAGCGGGGACACGCCGGTTACGGACATGCAGGTGGCGGACTTCCTGGTGCGTGAGAACGACGTCGCGCGCGAAGTCCTCCGCGTCTCGCCCGCACCGCCGCCGTCCCACGTGTACTTCCTCGTCGACGACAGCCAGGCGACGCAGTCGATGGTCCAGGACATGCGGAGCGCGATGACGAACTTCATCGCCAGGATTGGCGCGCTCACTCCGGCGCCCCAGCAGGCGCTGATGTCGTTCGGCGAGCGCCCGACGCGGCGAGTCGACTTCACACCGAATCCCGAGGCGCTGCTCGACGCGACGAAACGCCTCTTCCCCATCAACGGATCCGGCGCCTATCTCCTGCAGGCCATCACCGACGCCGCGCGCGATTTGAAGAAGCGGGAGGCCGCCTCCCCGGTGATCGTCGTGTTCGTGGCCGAGAACGGGCCCGAGTTCTCGAGCGAGCTGAACGGCCAGGTCCGGGACGCCCTCAAGGGATGCGGCGCCTCGCTGTGGTCCATCACGCTTCAGGTGGGGAGTCCGGCAAACGCGGGCGCGGGACGGGAGCGCGCAATCGTGCTGGGCGATGTGACACGCGACAGCGGTGGCATGAACAAGGTCATCCTGTCCGCCCAGGCGATCGGTTCGGCGTTCACCACGGTCACGAACCTGATCTCATCCCGGTACCTGGTGATTTACGGCCGGCCGGACACGCTGATCCCACCGGATCGCATCGAGGTCACGTCGCGCCGGAAGGACGTGCGCGTGCGCGCGTCGAGGTGGGCCGGTCAGTGATGCCGCGCCTGGCCGCCGCGGCGGCCATTGCCGCGGCCGTCACCGTGCCGGCAGGCGGCCAGCAGGTCTTCCGGGGCGGCACGGATCTCGTGCTCCTGACCATCACCGTCGTCGATGGCCAGAACCGGCTTGTCGCCGGCCTCGATCAGGTTGATTTCCAGATCTACGAAGACGGCGTCCTGCAGGACCCGACCAACTTCTCGCGGCAGGCGCAGCCGATCGCGCTCTCGCTCGTGATCGACACCAGCACGAGCATGGATCTGAAGCTGCCCATCGCGCACGAGGCCGCGGGCGGATTCATCAAGCGCATGGGCCCGAAGGACGTCGCGCAGGTCATCGACTTCGACAACCAGGCGAAGATCCTCCAGACGTTCACCTCGGATCGGGAAGCCCTCGAGCGCGCCGTCGGCCGGATGGAAGCGGGCGGATCGACGTCGCTCTACAACGCGGTGTACACCTCGCTCAGTGAACTGCGGCGCATTCGCGACCAATCCGGACCGGACCTGCGGCGCCAGGCGATCGTGCTCTTGTCGGACGGCGAGGACACGTCGAGCATCGTGCCCTACGAGGATGTCATTGACCTCGCGCATCGATCCGAGGTCGTGGTCTATTCCATCGGGATCGTCGACAAGGACATGCAGAAGAACGCGGGGTGGAACGAGGCGGACTTCGTGCTGCGGACGCTCGCGCGTGAAACCGGCGGCCGGGCGTTCAGTGTCATGGAATTGAAACAGCTGCCCAACGTGTACAGCCAGATCGCCGACGAGCTCGCAAACCAGTACACGGTGGCCTACGTCTCCAAGAACGCGAAGCGCGACGGCGCGTGGCGCAAGATCAACGTGCAGATCGCGCGCGCCGGCAGCACGGCCCGCACCAAGGCGGGTTACTTCGGCCCCAAGGGCGCGCAGTGAGCACGGCCGGGCGGGTCGTCATCATCGGCGCCGGGCCGGGCGATCCCGGACTGGTCACCGCGCGCGGCGCCCGGCTGCTCTCCCAGGCTGACGTCGTGGTCTACGACCGGGCCGCCGAACCGGTGCTGCGCTGGGCGTCGCCGGATGCGGAGCGTATCGACGCCGGTGGCCCGGCGGAACGCGACGTCGCGCAGGACGCGATCTCGATGCTGCTCGCGGAAAAGGCGCGCGACGGCCACACGGTCGCCCGCCTCAAGTGGGGCGATCCCTTCGTGTTCGACAGCGGCGCGAAGGAAGCGATGTTCCTGCACGAGCAGGGCATCCCGTTCGAGGTCGTGCCGGGCGTGCCGGCCGTGCTCGGCGCGGCGGCATACGCCGGCATTCCACTGACCCATCCGAGCGCCGGCGATTCCCTGCTGCTGATCCGCGGCAGCGAAGGGACGGGCGATGAGGAAGGGCCGGGCGTCGAGTGGCCCGCCGTCGCGGCACTCGAAGGCACGCTGTGCTGCTGGGCATCGGCGCGGCTCGCCGCGCTGGTGCTGCAGCAGATGGTCGATCACGGACGATCGATCGACGAAGCCGCGGCGCTGATTTACAGGGGGACCCAACCCTCGCAACAAACGGTAACCGGCACGATCGGCAGCCTGCTCGAAATGGTGACGGGAAGCAACGCGCCCACGGAGCCTGGCTGGCTCCTCGTCGGCGACGTCGTGAATCTCCGCGAGCACGCGCGCTGGTTCGACGAGCGCCCGCTCTTCGGCAAGCGGATCGTCATCACGCGATCGATCGATCGCGCGCGCGAGCTGAGCGATCCTCTCGAGAATCTCGGCGCCGAGTCGATCATCGCGCCGACGTTCCGGATCACGGCGCCGGACGATCCCGAGGCCGTCGATCGCGTCGCGGCGTCCGTCGATCGATTCGACTGGATCGTCTTCGAGTCCGCCGTGTCGGCCGCCCGGCTGCTGGCGGCGATCGCGCGCGGGCCGCGAGACATGCGCGCTCTGGGCCGCGCGGCGCTCTGCGCGGTGGGCCCGTCGACGGCCGATCAACTCACCGCGTACGGCCTCAAGGCCGACGTCGTGATTCCTGAGTTGCGGGTCGAAAGCGTCGCCGACGCGATGACGGCGAGGGCGCCTGTCGACGGCCGCGCGATTCTTGTCGTGCGTCCGGACCACGAACGCAGCGTCATGGCCGATGCGCTCACCGAGCGCGGCGCCTCCGTCACGGATCTCGTGGCCTACAAGACGGGGGCGGATGCGCCGGATTCACCGGCGGCGGCGCGGATCTATCGCCTGCTGCTCGACGGCCAGGTCGATGCCGTCACCTTCACCAGCCCGACGGCGGTCAAGCGTTTCGCCGCCATCATCGGCGAAGAACAGGCCGTGGACCTGCTCGGCATGACGGTCGTCGCCGCGATCGGCCCCGTTACCGCCGCCGCCGCGCTCGAACTCGGCATCAACCCGACGATTATCGCGGAGCCGTACACGGTTCAGGGACTGGTGGACGGACTGGTGAGGCACTTCCAAGAGAACACATGAAGCAGTGAAGCAAGTGAAGATCTTTGCGGGGGTGGCTTGCCCCAAAAACCTCAGTAGCTTCACTGCTTCATGTGTGAACTAGCTACCCGCCGAAGTACGACGGCAACGCCATGTCCCGCATGGTGCGGAGCCCGGGCTGTGCCTGCAGGACTTTGGGAATTGAATTGACGGTGATTGCAGCCGTGGCGATGTCGCCATGGACGCCGCCGGCGATCATTGACGAGATCGACGGACTTCCACTGATGCGCACCGCATCGAAGGACTCGGGCGCGCCGAGGTACGCCTCCATGTGGAGCTTGATGATGGGCTCGCCCTTCCGGTATCCGACGCCGTCCTGCACGATGCCGCAGACCTGACCGGGCGCGACCGTCAGAAACTGGCTCGACGTCAGCTTCTCGCAGATCTTCGGCTGGATTTCGTCGGTGACCTTGTCCAGCTTCCAGCCCATCGCGTCCGCGATCATGTTGATCGACTCGGCCAGCCCAACGTGACGCACGCTGCCGCCGTCGACCTTCTTCATGAATTCCTCCGGCGTGAGGCCCGCGCCGATCTTCTGCTGGAACGGCAGGCGGCGGATGCTGGCGTCCTGGACGCGCGCAACCTCGATGGCCGTCACGTTCTCGCAGACGCCGGTGAGAGCGATCGGCAGCGCGTCCATCGTGAAACCGGGGTTGACGCCGGTGCCGAGCACGGCCACGCGCGCGCGCTTCGCCAGCGCGTCGATCTTCTTCGCGGCGGCGGCGTTGCCGCGCACCGGGTACGCCAGTTCCTCGGTGGTCGACACGATCGGCACCTTGAGCTTCAGCACCGCCTCGAACTCCGGTACCACACGCTTGAGGCTCGAGCTCGTGCACAGCACCGCGACGTCCGGCTTCGTCGCGCGGATCGTCTTCGCGATGTCCGCGGCGATCTTCACGCGCAGCTTTCGGCCGATGTTGCAGACGTCGCCGAGGTCCTTGCCGGTCTTGTTCGGGTCGATGTCAACCGCGCCGACGATCCTGAATCCTTTTCGTGACGCCACCTGGCGCACGACGCCCGCGCCGATGGGTCCCAGTCCGATGTGTAACGTCTTGATAGGCACAGTCAGATGCTCCTTGTAGCGACTCACGTAGGCCGAGGCTTCAGCCTCGGCGCTTGGCGGCCCTGAAGGGCCGCTCTACGCGCGCCGATCAGCCGCTCGACAAACGATAGATTGTAGCTGGATCAAGTAGGATTCTGCGTGCATGGCACGATGGGGGATCGCGAGTCCGGCCGTCCTTCCGGTCATCGCCGTCGTGGCCCTCGCAACGCCCGCACCCCTGGCGCGTGTGTCACAGGAAGCTGCCACAACCGCGTCTCCACGTAATGCCAGCTATCAGATCAACGCGACTCTGGATCCCGTCAAGAACGAGATCCTCGCGACCGGCCGGCTGAACTGGCGCAACATCACGCGCAATCCGGTCTCGGCGCTCCGGTTCCATCTGTACTGGAATGCCTGGCGCGACTCGCGGTCGTCCTGGATGCGCGAGCAGGCGCTCGTCCGCGGCCGATCGCTTGCCCGTCGGCCTGCGGAGGACTTCGGCGGCATCGACGTCACCGTCCTGGCGACTGGCGGCAGGAATCTCGTGACCAACGCGAAGTTCATCGCGCCGGATGATGGAAACGCCGACGATCGCACGCTGCTGGCGGTGCCGCTCGACACTCCAATCGCCGCGGGCGAATCGCTCGAGCTCGAGTTGGGCTGGACGGCCAGAATTCCGCGTACGTTCGCGCGCACCGGACGCCTCGGCAGTTACTACTTCATCGCGCAGTGGTTCCCGAAGATCGGCGTGCTCACGGACGGTGGCTGGAACGCCCACCAGTTCCACGCGGCGACGGAGTTCTTCTCGGACTTTGGAGGGTACGACGTCACGTTGACCGTCCCGCCTGGCTGGACTGTCGGCGCCACGGGCAAACTCGCTTCGACCGAGGCTGGCAACGCCGGCGGGACGCGGCACCGGTTCGTTCAGGCCGATGTCCACGACTTTGCGTGGACGACGGGCCCGGACTTCGTGGAGCACCGCGAGCGATTCGAGGAACCCGGGCTACCGCCGGTGGAAATGCGCCTGCTGCTGCAACGGGAACATGCCGGGCAGGAGTCACGCCACTTCCGAGCGACGCGCGCGGCCCTCAAGTACTACGGCACCTGGTTCGGTCCCTACCCGTACGAGCAAATCACCATCGTCGACCCAGTGACGGTTTTCAATCCCGCATCGCAGGGCGAGAGCACCGGCGGGATGGAGTACCCGACCCTGTTCACGGCAGGCACCCGGTGGTGGCCCTCGGTCGAAGGCACGCAGCCGGAGGCGGTCACTGTGCACGAAGCCGGTCACCAGTTCTGGTACGGCCTCGTAGCTACGAACGAAGTCGAGAATGCGTGGATGGACGAGGGCCTGAACACGTACGCGACTGCACGGGTCATGGACCAGAACGAGGCTTTTCCCAACGGATTCGTCGCCACGGGACGCTACTTCGGCGGCCTCGCGGGCTGGGCGTACACGGACGTCAGGTGGTCACGCGGGATCGACGGCAACCGGCTGAACGCGTTCCGTCCGATGGCGTCGTACGACGCGCAATCGACGCCGACGTGGCAGTACTGGCCCGGATCGGCGGGCGCCATCACTTACAACAAGACGGCGCTCTGGCTCGCCACCCTCGAGCGCATGATTGGCTGGGATGCGACGCGCGCTATCCTCGGCGTGCACTTCAAACGCGGCGCCTATCGCCATCCTACTCCCGAGGAGTTCTTCGCGATTGCGGCCGAGGTCTACAACAAGGATCTGTCGTGGTTCTTTGATGCCGTCTACCGTGCCTCGGCAACGTTCGACTACGGAGTCGCGCAGGTGACGTCGGAATCCACGCCGGCGGGCTTCATCCACACCATCGTCGTGCGCCGCTACGGTGACGGTGTGTTCCCGACGCCTGTGCGAGTGACCTGCGGTGACACGATACGACTGCTCTTCTGGAACGGCGCGGAGCGATGGAAGGCCTTCGAGGTTCGTGACGCCGCACCGGTCACGAAGGTCGAAGTGGATCCCGATCGAGTCCTGATGCTCGACGTGAACTACACCAACAACAGCTGGGCGGCACATCCGCGCACCGCCGACGCGGCCGGGAAGTGGGCGATGCGCTGGCTCACGTGGGTGCAGGAGGTCCTGCTCACTTATGCCTTCTTCGCCTGATAGAGCCGTGCGCACGCCGGTGCTGGGAGCGTTCCTCGAGGGGTGGCGTCGAGTACTTCGCGCGCCCGCGCTGGCGGCAGGAGTGATGGGCGCAACGTTCCTCTTTGCGTTGCCGATGGCTGCCGTCGTTCATCGGTCGATGGCAACGCACCTCGGATCCAGCCTGGAGGCAGAGAGCGCTGCCGCGGGTTGGAACGCCGGCTGGGCCACTGAATTTGATGCGACCGCTACCGGCCTCTCGCGCACGTTCACCTTCGAGATCCTCGGCTTCGGCGCGACGTTGGCGACCGTGAGCCGCTTCGTGGACAACGAGCCGCTCAATCCAGCACTCGCCTGGGCGATTGCGGCGTACATCGCGTTGTGGGTGTTCATGTCCGGGGGCATCCTCGACAGGCTCGCCCGGAGCCGGCCGGTGCGCGCCGGCGCCTTTTTCTCTGCGTGCGGCACCTACTTCTTCAGGTTCCTCCGGCTGGCGGTCGTCACTGGCGCGGCGTACTGGAGCCTGTTCCGGTGGCTGCACCCGTTCCTGTTCGGTACGCTGTACAACCGGTGGACGCGCGACATGACCGAGGAGCGTGACGCTATCGCGCTGCGCGCCGGGCTCTACCTCGTCTTCTTTCTCGCGATGGCGTTCGTGAATCTTGTGGCGGACTTCGCCAAGGTTCGCGCGGTCGTCGAAGATCGCCGCAGCATGCTCAGCGCGCTGTCGTCGTCGCTCAGGTTCATCCGGCGGCGTTTCTTCCGAACGACTGGCCTGTACCTGCTCAATCTCGCCGGAGCGCTGATCGTCGCGCGGCTCTGGTACGCATCAGCGCCCTCGGCGACAGCGGCGCCATGGCTGGCGCTGCTCGTCGCCCAGGTCTATCTGCTGCTTCGCATCTGGGGCAGGCTCGCGTTCATGGCCTCCGAGACGGTCTTCTTCCAGGGCGAGCTGGCACATGCGAACTATGCTGCCGCACCGGAGCCTGTCTGGCCTGAATCGCCCGCGGCTGAGGCGATGCGTAAATTGACCGATTGAGGGATTGACCGATTGACTGATTGGCGGGACCGCAATCCGTCGCTCAGTCAATCAATCCGTCAATCAATCCGTCAATCCGTCAATCAATCCATCAATCAGTCAATCCCTCAATCCGTCAATTGACTATCATTCCCCCATGACACGCGCTGAACGAATTTCAACGTGGTTGCGAGATCGGGCGGGCGTCGCCGGAGCGCAGGGGTACGTGTTTGGTCTGAGCGGCGGCATCGACTCGGCGGTCGTCGCAGGGTTGTGTCAGCTCGCGTTTCCGCAGCGCGTCCTCGGCGTGCTACTGCCCTGCTACAGTCATCCGCAGGACGAAGAGGATGCGCGGCTTGTCGCTGAAAAGTTCTCGATCCCGGTGGCGCGCGTGGACCTGGCGTCCGCGTTCGACGCTCTGACCGAATCGCTGCAGCACGCGATCAAAGGGTTGCCGACGCACGTCCACTCCATCGACATCAAGCAGCAGTTGCCGGAAGCCAACGTCAAGCCGCGGCTGCGGATGGCGTCGCTCTACTTCATCGCGAATTCGATGAACTACCTGGTCGCCGGCACCGGGAACAAGAGCGAGATCACGCTCGGGTACTACACGAAGTACGGCGACGGTGGCGTCGATGTGCTGCCGATTGGCGGCCTCGTGAAGAGCGAAGTCCGAGCATTGGCGCGCGAGCTGGGCGTTCCGGAACCCGTCATCACCAAGCCACCGACAGCCGGTCTGTGGGTGGGACAGACCGATGAAGCCGAGATGGGTTTCTCGTACGACATGCTGGAGGAGTACCTGACCAAGGGCGCGTCAGCCGTGCCCGCCGACGTCGCGACGCGCATCGAACGCCTGCAGAAAACGTCCGACCACAAACGCGCGATGCCTCCAATCGCGCCTGTCTAAAAGCGCTTGTCTGTTCTCACGGAGGGATGGAGCGGACAGAGACACGGAGAACAGCGTTGCGGTGGGTCTGGCGGCCGCCTTCGGCCGCCGGCGAATGAAGGCGCGACTGGAAAACATAAGACTGACGGAACGTGGAACATCTATTTCACGATCGCGACGGCGTGCGATCTTCTCGGCTCAGCTCCGCCTTCGGCCGTGTGTTTCGCGGCATCGACGACCGCCGCGGCCGCGTAGCCGTATTTCACTTCGCCCTTGCGTCCCACTTTGGTGAATGAGTGGCCGCGGGCTTCGAGATCCGCGAGGATGGTCCGCGCGATACGGTCCTCGATCTGCACGTTCGACCGGCCGCCAGCGCCGCCGCCGATGAGGAAGCGCGGCGCCTCGATCGCCTGTTGCGCGCCGAGACCGCCGTCGACGACGTTGAGAATGATGTTGTAGACCGACGCGGGTATCCACGCGTTGCCCGCGCAGCCGACCGCCAGTCGCGGCGCGAATCCGGGAACGCCGGAGGCGCCGGTCGCATCGCTCACCGGCGCGAACACCAGCGTCGGCACGCTCGTGGACGATGAGCGCATGAGCGGGAGCGTCGAGCCGAATCCGCCGCCTCGCCCGCCGCCGCCTCGGAAGTGGTCGTTGTAGAGGAAGCCCAGCCCTTTGGACACGTAGTAGTTGCCGCCCCAGGTAGACAACGTCTGCGTGAACGCAATCATGTTGCCCTCGCCGTCCGCGACGACGAACGACGTCGTGCCGGTCTGGACGCGCCGGCCCTCGAGCGCTTCCGGCCCATCGAGGAGCAGCGGCAGCGAAGGCTCCGGCGCCCCACTGCCGCGGCCGCCGGCCGAGAATACCTTCCTCGGATCGATCAACTTGTACCGCTCCAGCGCGTGGCCGGGGTCGAGATGGTTGCCGTAGTCCACGGGATACCGTTCGGGATCGGCGATGCGCGCGCCACCGTCCCGTACCCGCCAGGCCTCGACCGCGTAGTGCAGGTAGTCCGCATCGCGCATGTACGTCGCGCCGGTCCTGGGCACGTAGTTATCGAGGATGTTCAGCGTCTCGACGATCTGGAGGCCGGTCGGCACCGGCGCCGGCACGGAGTAGACGAGATGACCGCGGTACCGGCCCGAGATCGGCTTGCGTTCGACCGCACGGTACTGCGCGAGATCCTCGAATGTAATGACGCCGCCGTTCGCCGCCATGTCGTCGGCGATCTTTCGCGCAATCGAGCCGCGATAGAACGAGTCGCCGCCTTCCTGCGCCAGCACGCGAAGCGTCTCCGCGTAGTCCTTGTTGATGAACCGGTCGCCCGGCTTCGGCACGCGCCCGTTGGGAAGGTAGATCTTCGCGGCCTCCGGATACTTCGCGAACGAGTCCCGCCCTGCCGCGATCGTCGTTGGCAGCGCCTCGTCGAGAATGTAGCCCTCGTCGGCCAGCTTGATTGCCGGCGCGATGAGATCGGCCCACGCGATCTTCTTGCTGCCGTACTTCTTGTAGAGCAGGTCGAGTCCGGCCGGAATGCCGGGAATGTTGGCGACCGTCGGACCATCGGGCGCGGTGCGGCCGCCCGCGGGCGTGAATAGACGCGGATTGTCGGCCGTCGCGCCGCTGGGCGTCATGTCCTTGTACTCGACGACGACGGGCTCGGACATGCCCTTCAGAAACAGAATCGCCTGACCGTCGCCGCCAAGGCCCGACGCTTCTGGCTCGACGACGCCGAGTGCGAATGCCGTCGCGATGCCCGCATCGATGACGTTGCCGCCTTTCGCGAGCACGTCGGCGCCCGCCTGTGAGGCGAGCGGATGGCCCGACGCGACGACCGCCCTTGCCGCTCCCGCTGAAGGCTTGATCGGGGGCTGCTGCCCAATCATCTCGTCGATGACCAGCTCGAGCTCCGCGAGGCCTTTCACCTTCGCCATGCGCGACAGGTACGTGTCGCGCAGCGCGTCCCACGCCACGGCCGACGGACCGCTCGTGTAATACATGGCTTTCAGCGTCTGCCAGATCTGGTTGAACGCAGCCGTCCATCGCGCGGCATCTGTCGCCGTTACCTTGAGCTCGGTCGCTCCCTCATCCACGGCACGCGGCGCCAGCACGCGCCATAGGGCGAACTGATTGGCATCGGCGAGAACGGTCGGTGGATCTGAGTCATTCCGATTCGGATTGCCGTTGTACCCGGCGTTCGAATTCGCGAACGTGGCGATGAGCAATTGATCGCCGTCCGCGGACCAGGCGGGCACGCCGAGCCTGCGCGACGCGAGCACTTCGCTGGAGGCCGGGACGGCGCCCTGCCCTCCGGTGGCACGACCACGGCCCGCGCCCGCAGCCGGCGGTGCGGCGGCCGCAGTCGAACTCACATAGATCCCGTTGCCGCCGGCGCGAATCGCGGCATAGGCCACGCGCCCGTTGTCCGGCGCCCAAGCGGGAAAGCTCTCGACGCCCGGGGCGCGAGTGACCCGCCGAGCCTCCGCCTTGGCGTCGCCGGCGACGTCCCGCACCCAGATGTCCGCGTCGTTGCCAGGTTCGGGCTCGCGATCGCTGACATACGCGATGAGCTTGCCGTCCGGCGAGACGCGGCCCTGCCAGGCGTCTTCGGCCTCCGGCGTCATCGTGGTGACGCCACTTCGATTGAAAGAAATCAGGCGCCACGATCCCTTCGGCGGACGCTGCGAAAACAGGAGGTCGCCGTTTGGCGCGAACGAGGGCCACCGTTCATCGCCGGCAATCGGATAGGTCAGCGGCGTGGGCATGCCGCCGCCGGACGGCGCCGTGTAGATTCCGAACTCACCGTTGATGCTGACGGCGAACGCGATGATCTTCCCGTCGGGCGCCCACACCGGATCGCGCTCCGCGCCCCAGCGTTCCGACCGCTGCGCCGCCGCAACCAGCCGCTTCGGATCCCTCCCGTCCGGCGCCATCGTCCAGATCGCGTCGTAGAGCGTGACCGCGATGCGCTTGCCGTCGGGTGACCACGCGGCTTCGCGTACGCCGGTGGTGATCGGGGTTGGAGACTGCGAGGGAGTAGCCTGCGTCGCGGCACCGCGCAGTGGTGCGAAGAGGGAGGCGAAGAGAACGAGCGCGACGACGCCGATGCGGATGGTGGACATGGGCGGTACCTGTCTTACTTCATCGGACATCTGGACATCTGGAAATGTGGACATCGTAGGAAAATGTCCACGTGTCCAAATGTCCAAATGTCAGGCGATCATGGCCTGCACAGCCTCGACAATTGCTCGGGCAGAGATGCCGTACTTGTCGATGAGCACCTCGGGCGGGCCGCTACGCGGAATCTCGCGGACCGCGAGACGCTTCACGCGGAAGCCCTGATCCCACACGGCTTCGCTCACCGCGTCACCAATTCCGCCGCTGGCGTAGTGATCCTCGACGGTAATGATGCGCCCTTCCGTGGCCTTGCCTGCGGCGACGAGTCCGTCGCGATCGATCGGCTGCAGTGAATACAAATCGATGACGCGGATGGCGATCCCCTGCCCTGCCAGCGAGTCGCACGCTTTGAGCGCCTCGAAGAGCGTGATACCAGCAGCGACGACCGTCGCCCGGTCCTTTTCGCCCTTGCGCAACGTCTTCGATCCTCCCGCGACGAACTTCTCATCGACGGAATAGAGAATGGGCGTTTTCGGCCGCGTCGTCCGGATGTACACAGGGCCGGGCGTCGAGGCCGCCACGGCCACGAGGCGCTCGGTGCTGACAGCGTCGGACGGGTACAGCACGGTGCAATTCGGGACGCCGCGGAACATCGAGAGATCCTCGAGCGCCATCTGCGACGGCCCGTCCTCACCGATCGAGACACCGGCGTGCGATCCCGCAACCTTGATGTTGACGGCTGAGATGCCGGCCATGCGAATGAAGTCGCATGCGCGTTCGAGGAACGCGGCAAACGTCGATGGAAACGGAATGGCGCCACGCGCCGCAAGGCCCATAGCCGCGCCGACCATCGCCTGCTCCGCAATGAACATTTGATAGAAGCGGTCGGGGTGCGCCTTCTCGAACTTCTCGCTGAATGTGGAGTTCTTGACGTCGGCGTCGAGCGCCACGACGCGCTTGTCGATACCTCCGAGTGCGGCGATGGCCGTGCCGTACGCCTCACGGGTCGCGACGCTGTCGGTCGACTTGTACGCGGGCGCCGGCATCCGGGCGGCGAAATCCGGCAACGCGCCTTCTTCCTGCCGTCGACCCGGCTTTGGAATCACCGGCGCAGGGTCGGACGTCTTGACGATCTGAGCGTTGAGCTCGGCAATCGCCTGATCGGTTTCCGCGCCCTTCTTCAACGGCTTGCCGTGCCAGTTGTCCTTGCCTTCGAAAATCGAGCAGCCCTTACCCTTCAGCGTCCTGGCAAGAATCACCGTGGGCTTGCCAGCGGTCTTGCGCGCTTCGGCGAGCGCCGCCAGCACCTGCGACATGTCGTGGCCGTCGATCTGAATCGCGTGCCAGCCGAACGCACTCCACCGGGCGGCGTGCTCCTCGGTGTGCCGCTCCCACAGCGTCGCGCGGCTCTGGCCGAACCCGTTGACGTCGACGATAGCGCACAGGTTGTCGAGCTTGTGATGCTCGCCGACATGGGCGGCTTCCCACACCGAACCCTCGGCGGTCTCGCCGTCACCCATCAGCACGTACGTGCGGTAGTCGGACCCGATGCGGCGGGCGTTCAATGCCATGCCGACGCCGGCGCAAAGACCCTGACCGAGCGAGCCGGTCGCAACATCGACGAACGGCAGCCGCGGCGTCGGGTGTCCCTCGAGATCCGACGTGAGCTCGCGAAGCTTCATCACTTCGCTGCGCGGAAACGCCCCGGCGGCCGCCCATGCGGCGTAGAGAATCGGCGCCGCGTGTCCCTTGGACAGCACGAAACGATCGGCTTCCGGATGGTGCGGATCGTGTGGATCGAAACGCATCTCCGCGAAGAACAACGCCGCGATGACGTCGGCGGCGGACAGGCACGTTGTCGGATGTCCCGATCCGGCCTGTGTCGTCGACAACACGGAATCGATTCGAAGTTGAGTGGCGAGATTCTGGAGAACGGCGGTTGAAATTGTTGGTGCAGACATGCAGCGCGCGAAAAGTCTACTGTACAATCGACCGGATGGCGCTGCTCCGCGTCGCGTCACTGGTGGTTGTCGCGATCTGGACGGGCGGTCTTGCGGTGCTCGGCTTCGTGGCGGCGCCGGAAATCTTCAGCACACTCGAAGCCGGCGATGCCGCGCGCGGCCGCGTCCTGGCCGGGCAGGTCTTCGGTGCGGTCTTCGAGCGCTTCCAGCACTGGGCATGGGCGCTCGGCGGACTGCTGATTGCGCTGTTCATCGCTCGCGCGCTTCTGGGCCCGCGGCCGCGACGCCTCGGCCTTCGGCTCCTCGGCGTCTCATCGATGCTCGCGCTCAGCCTGGTCACAACATTCGCGATTACGCCGCGCATCAACGCGATTCGGACTGAAACGGCCGGATCCGTGGCCGCCCTGCCCGACACCGACGCCCGCAAAGGAGAGTTCGGCAGGCTGCACGGGCTCTCGAACGTGTTCATGCTGATCACGCTCCTTGGTGGAGTGGGCCTGATCTGGGCCGAAACCAATGACACTCACTAGCGGTTCAGGGCGCAGGGTTCCGGGTTCAGGCACACACCATGACTGACGTCACCGTGCTGGCGGATCAAATCGTTGCTGCGGTGAATGCCGCCACGGACAAGCAGGCCGCAATGACCGTGGCTGTGAAGATGCTGAAGGACAACCTGCCCTACTACACGTGGGCCGGCATCTACGTGCTCGAAGGCCAGGAACTCGTGCTCGGGCCGTACCTTGGCAAGCCGTCGCCCCATACCCGGATCCCGCTCAACCGCGGCATCTGCGGTGCCGCCGCCAGCGAGAAGGCCTCGATCATCGTCGATGATGTGAACAGCGACCCGCGGTATCTCGCGTGCAGCATCGAGACGAAATCGGAAATCGTCGTCCCTATCCTGCGCGGCGATGAGGTCTTCGGTGAGATCGACGTCGACAGCGACCGGCCTGCGGCATTCACCTCGACAGACCGCGAGTTGCTCGAAGCAATCGCTGCGGCGCTTGCAAACAGATTCTGAGTTAGCCCACCGACTACTGACGCTTCGCCGCAACAATCGGCACGGGCGGCGTCAGATTCTGTCCTTGAACCGGCTGTTGCTGAATCCGTCGCACAATCTCTATTCCTGAGAGCACGCGGCCGAACGCCGCCGCGCCCTGTCCGTCGTCAAACCGCATGCCGCCGAAGTCGAGCGACGGCTGATCGTCGAGCAGAATGAAGAAGTCCGAGGTCGCCGAGTCCGCCGTGCCGCGCGCCATCGAGACCACGCCCCGGACGTGCTTGAGGCCCGTGACGCTCGTGCGCTCGAGCGGAATCGCCGGAAACGCGCCGCTCCGGCGGTCGGGATTGATGCCGCCCTGAATGATCTCCATCATCGGCCGGTTCGGAGGCGCCGCCTGATAGTTGTCCGGGCGCGTCGCCCGATGAAATCGTCCGCCGTCGTAGAAGCCGCCATCGACGTACTTCAGGAAGTTCGCGGCCGTGACGGGCGCGTGTGTGGTGTCGACCGCGATGAAGATGTACCCGAGCGTCGTCTCCAGCCGTACGATGACCTCGCCCGGACGAGCGGAGAGCGTCCCGGCGCCGGCTGTTCCCAGGCGTGCGAGCGCAACGTTGAGTTCCACGATGGTCTTGTCGAAGACGACAACGCCCGTACGGGTCTGCGGGTCAAATCCAGCGAGACTGTATTCGACGCGATAGACACCCTGCGCGATCGGCGCGAGCTGGTACCGGCCGTCCGCGCCGGTCGTTGCCGTGGCGGCTGCCACGGTGCTGCCTGCGCGGACCGCCTGCACGCTGACGCCGGCAAGCGGTTTCGACGCCGCGGTGACCACGCCTCCGATTCCGGTGGCAGGTGTCTGCGCCGTCTGACCCGGGAACCCGGAGAACCCAAGGAACCAAAGGAACCCAAGGAACCTGAGGATCGCGAGGGAACTCGGCATGTTTGAAGGTTACTCCCGCGTGCCCGCCGTTGTTTCACGTCTGCTATAGTTTTCGACAACGTGAGTCCGGACGACATCAGGCGGGCCGTCCTGGAGCGAGAAGACGTCGCGAAGTACCTCCGCGACGACCCGCACGCGCCTGCGGCCGACGCCAGGGTCCGCATCGAGAGCTACCTCGAGGAATTGAGGACGACGCAGCGCTACCGGTTCTACCGCGCGCTGCAGCATCCGCTGTATCCGATTCTCCGCAAGGTCGAGCGCATTGCCGAGCACGTCGAATACGCGCGCCAGGGCGTGCGCCACGGACGGGTCGTGTACGTCTCGAATCACAAGAGCCATCTCGACTACCTGATCGAGCCGCTGGTGTTGGACGACCACGGCATCCGGCCGCCGCTTCTTGCGGCCGGCATCAATCTGTTCGGCGGCGCGCTCGGACTGCTGCACAAGCACGTGACGGGCGCCGTGCCAATCCGGCGGAACAGCAAGGATCCGCTGTACCTCGTGACGCTGCGGGCCTATATCGCCGAGTTGCTCAAGGAGCGCGACCTCCTCTATTACGCCGAGGGCGGACGCAGCTATACCGGCGACCTCAAGACGCCGAAGACGGGTCTCCTCCAGGCCGCGCTGCAGGCCGATCGCGAGCAGTTGTCGATCGTCCCCATGGCGATCGCGTACGATCTCGTCCTCGAGGAGCGCATCATTTCGCGCGAGGCGAGCCGCAAGCGCAAGCGCCTCTTCACGCAGGAAATCGCGGAGATGGTGCGGCACGCCGTCGGCTACGAGGCGCGTGCGTTCGTGACGTTCGCGCCGCCGATTCCGCTGGCGTCATTCGATCCGGACTCGCGCCGCGACCTCGTCACGCTGGCGCATCAGGTGCAGGACGCCGTCGGCCGGTGCCACAAGGTCCTGCCGACGGCGCTCGTCGCCTCGGTGATGCGGCCGCACATGTCGCGCACCGAGCTTCAGTCGCGGCTGGAAGATCGCATCGGCTTCCTGGCGGAGGCCGGTGCCAATCTGGCGGTTCGCAGCGCGCGTCAGGCCGTGCTCGAAGGCGTGTCATCGCTGGTGGGGCGCGACGTGCTCGTGGAGGAGGGCCAGACACTGCGCGTGCGCGATCGCATCACGCTTCGGTACTACGCCCGCACGATCGAGCACCTCCTCGCCGCTCCGCGAAGGACGACGCATTGATTCTCGAGGCGATCCCGAAAGCCGCTTTTTCCGTCCTCGCCGGCAGCAACCTCCTCAAACGACTCGCCTCCCGGTACGGCATGCGCCGGCCCGGCAGCTTCGCGCGCCGGTTCATCGCGGGCGAGAGCGTCGCCGAAGCCATTGAAGCCGCGCGCCAGATCGAGGCGCAGGGACTCCTTGTCACGCTCGACCTGCTGGGCGAGAGCGTGGCGACATCGGATGACGCGGCCGCGGCTACGCGCGCCTATCTCGACGCCATCGCCGCGATCGAACAGGCCGGCGTCGGCCGCAACATCTCGTTGAAGCTCACGCAGCTCGGCCTCGACGTCGATAAGGCCACCTGCATCGACAACCTGCGCCGGATCATGAATGCCGCGACGACGGGTGGATTCTTCGTGCGCATCGACATGGAGAATTCGCCCTATACGGACCTCACGATCGAGATCCTCGAGGTGGTCTGGAACATCGGCCACCGCAACGTCGGCACGGTCATCCAGTCGTACCTGAAACGCTCGGCGAGGGACATCGACCACCTGAACTCGATGGGCGTGCGGGTGCGCCTCGTCAAAGGCGCATATCGCGAGCCGGCCGACGTCGCGTACCAGCAGAAGGCGGACGTCGATGCCGCCTACATCGAATTGATGCGCGTGCTGCTTCGCGCCGGCACGTACCCGGCAATCGCGACGCACGATCCGAAGATGATCGAAGCGACGACCACGTTCGCGGCCGAGCACCAGATTTCGAAGGACAAGTTCGAGTTCCAGATGCTCTACGGCATCCGGCGCGATCTACAGACGTCACTCGCGCGCGAGGGTCATCCGTTCCGCGTGTACGTCCCATTCGGAAAGGAATGGTTCCCGTACTTCATGCGCCGCCTCGGCGAGCGCCCCGCGAACGTCGGTTTCATCGTCCGAAGCCTCATCCGCGAGAAATAACGCTCCGCACCGCGTCGACGAGGACGTCGCGGCAGACCATGACGTCTTCGACGTTCACGTACTCGAGCGTGCTGTGGAGTCCCGCGCCGCCGGGGCCGAAGAGGACTGACGGAATCCCTGCGTCGGCCAGGATCGCGGCGTCGGTCCAGAACGACATCCCGGTCGGCTCAGCGTTCCTGCCTGCGTGTGCGAGTGACGATGCGATGGCGCTGGGGAGTGCGTGCGCGGGATCCACGTGATACGAGGACCGGAACGCCGTCAGCTTGGCCTGCGCGCGGAACGCCAAATCCTCCTGGCGCAGTCGCGCGAGCAGGTACTCCACTTCTCGCTCGACGGTGCCGGCGTCCTCGCCGGAGACGGTTCGCCGCTCGATCTTCAGTTCGCACCGATCAGGGTAGCTGCTGAGCTCGCGGCCGCCGTTGATGATCGATGCGTGCATCGAGGCCGTGCCGAGATACTTCACGGGCGGCCGGGCTCGAAGCTCGCGGTCGCGCGCCTCGAGCAAGCCGAGGACGCGGCCCATGTACGCGATGGCGTCGCGGCCTTCCTCCGGCCGGCTGCCATGCGCCGCGCGCCCGTGCGTCACGATGTCCACCCACGCGAAGCCCTTGTGCCCGATCGCCAGCCGCAGATCCGTCGGCTCGGTCACGACGGCCATGTCCGCGCGCCACTCGCGCACGAGCGCCTCAGCGCCAACACTCAGGCATTCCTCGTCGACGACGCACGCCACGACGAGCCGGCCGCGCGTCCAGGACGGCGCCAGCACGGCCGCTGCCGCGATCATGGCGGCGACGCCGCCCTTCATGTCCTGCGATCCGCGTCCGTACAGGCGTCCATCCTCAATCCGCGGAGCAAACGGGTCGCTCATGCCCTCGACACCGACCGTGTCGATATGTCCGCAGAACATGATCGACGGACCGGGTTCGCGTCCTTCGAGGACACCGATCGCGTTGGGCCTGCCCGGAGCGGCCTCCTGCATGACGACGTCAAGTCCAGCAGCCGCCATCGCAGCGCGCGCAACCTCAGCGGCCGCTGCCTCGCCCGCGGCGCCCGGTACGAGCGTGGGATTCACGGAGTTGGCGGCGACAAGATCGAAGAGAACGGGAATTGGATCCACGGACCGATCCTACTGGTCCAAAGGTCCAAGGGTCCAAGGGTCCTGAAGGTCCCAAGGTCCGGATGGTCCCCACGGTCCACCAGGACCCTTGAGGACCTTAGGACCATCGGGACCTTTGGACCTTTGGACCTTTGGACCGTACGATGCGTCCGTGATCATCGCAATCACAGGCGCCTCAGCCGGGATCGGTCGGGCGTGTGCGGAGCGGCTCGCTCGCGATGGGCACGCCGTCGTGCTGAACGCGCGTCGGCCTGAATTGCTGAACGCGGTCGTGGGCGCCATCGTCGCGGGCGGCGGACGCGCGTTGGCTGTGCCCGGCAACGTCACGAGCGCCGACGACATGCGCGTGTTCGTTGCGAAGGCCGTCGAGGCGTTCGGCCGGCTCGACGTGATGATCTGTAACGCGGGCATCGGCTTCCACGGAACCCTCGCCGAATCGACACCCGAGATCTCCAAACAGCTCGTCGATGTGAACATCCTCGGCACCCTGTACGCCGCCCACGCCGCTCACGAAGTCTTCAAGGCGCAAGGCTCCGGCCATCTCGTCGCGATTTCGTCGGTCGCCGGGCTCCGCGGTGTGTCGGGCATGAGCGTGTATTCGGCGACCAAGGCCGCGCAGGTCGGCTTCATCGAAGGCCTCCGCACGGAATTCCTGGGTTCGGGTCTCCACGCGTCGATCGTCTATCCGGTGTCGACGCGCACCGAATTCCACGCGGCCATGCAGCGGACATTCGGGCATGCGGTGCAGGGCAAGGGACCGAAACAGGATGCGTCGTCTGTCGCCGATGCCGTAGCGAGATGCGTCGCCAATCCGCGCGGCGAGGTATTTCCGTTCTGGGCCGCACGGCTCCTGCGCCTGGCGAACGCGATCTCGCCGGCGTTGATCGATCGCTTCATGCGGCGGTTCAGCCGCCGGCAGCCGTACGTCGCCCCGGAGTCATCCAGTGACGGACGCTAGCGAGCAGCAGCCCCTGGTCAGAGCGATCGCCGAAGCCGTCCGCGCGCGCGGCGGACGTGCGCTGCTCGTCGGCGGCTGTGTGCGCGACGAACTTCTGGGGCGCCAGCCGAAGGATTTCGATCTCGAAGTCTACGGTATCGCCGCGCAGGATCTGCGTGGCGTGCTCGATCGGTTCGGCCGCGTGGACCTCGTCGGCGAGAGCTTCGCCGTCTACAAGGTTGCTGGGCTCGACGTGTCGCTGCCCCGCCGCGATTCGAAGGCCGGCCGTGGTCACAAGGGGTTCATCATCGAAGGCGACCCCGCGCTGTCGTTCGAGGACGCCGCGCGCAGGCGCGATTTCACGGTCAACGCGATCTCGCGCGATCCCCTCACGGGCGAGATCATCGATCCGTTCAAGGGCACCGCCGACCTCGCGGGCCGGCGCCTTCGCGTCGTCGATTCGGAACGGTTCGGCGACGACAGCCTGCGCGTGCTGCGCGCCCTGCAGTTCGCCGCGCGCTTCGAGCTCGCGCTCGATGACCAGACCCGCGCGCTTCTCGCGGGCGTCCCTCTCGATGACCTGCCTTCAGAGCGTGTCTGGGGCGAGATCGAGAAACTCCTGCTCCAGGCGGAACGGCCGTCACTCGGCTTCGCGCTCGCGCGCGACCTCGGTATCGTCGAAGGACACTGGCCGGAGCTCCAGGTGCTCATTGGCTGCCCGCAGGAATACGAATGGCACCCAGAGGGCGATGTCTGGATCCACACGCTCATGGTCATCGACGAAGCCCGCAAGCGAATCGACGGCCTGGGCCGCGGCCTGGCGGTCGCGATGATGCTGGGCGCCGTCTGTCACGACCTCGGCAAGCCCGCGACGACGGCCTTCATTGACGGACGCATCAGATCTCCGGGTCACGAAGAAGGCGGCGTCGAGCCCGCGACCGCGCTGCTCGATCGCTGGAACGTGCACACGCTCGACGGCTATGACGTGCGTCGCGCGGTCCTGGGGCTGGTGGCCCATCACCTGAAGCCAAGCGCCTTCAAGAAGTCGCCCACGCCGGTCAGCGACGGCGCGTTCCGTCGCCTGGCCCAGAAAGTCGACCTCGAGCTGCTCGCGCTCTTCGCCAAAGCCGACTGCCACGGGCGGACCGGGACGTTCGATTGCTCGGCGATGGACTGGTTCCTGGAGCGGGCCCGGGCGCTAGGGGTCGAGCATCAGGCCCCGGCCCCCCTCGTCCTCGGCCGGCACCTACTGGACCTCGGGGTACCGCCGGGGCCTCGGATGGGCGAGCTGTTGCGGAAAATCTACGAGCACCAGCTCGACGGCGAGGTTCGCACGCTCGACGAGGGCCTGTCCCTGGCGCGAACCCTGAACCAGACGCCCGCACCCTGAACCCTGAACCCTGAACCCTGAACCGCGAAGCTGAGTTACAGTAATAACTCAGAGTTTTGCTTCCGAAAGGATCCCCTATGCGAGTTGTGTACGGACTGACAGTGGCTATCGCCATCGCGTTGATCACTCCCAATCTGAGCGCGCAGATGCAGGACGTGGGCAAGGCCGTGGCCGGCGGCGGCATCAAAGTGGCCGGTTGGCAGGCGACGGTCGACGCCGGCGAAGCCAAGGCCGGCCTCACGGTTGACAGCGCGAAGTTCGAGTCGGCGCCGGGCGGCGGCATCCACGTCGTGACCGGCCCCGCGATCACGTACTGGAACCCGAAGAACGTGGCCTCGGGCAACTACACGGTCAAGGCGACGTTCACGGAAAAAGAGTTCATGAACCTGAACGATCACGCGCATCCGTACGGCATCGTGATCGGTGGAAACGACCTCGGCACGCCGAACGCGACGCTGCTCTACTGCAACGCCTACGGCAACGGCACGTTCATCGTTCGCGGCTTCGCGCCGACGGCGAACGGAACGTTCGCTGTCGCGCGCCGGCCCGAAGCGAACGCGGCGATCAACAAGGCCTCCGGCAAGGGCGCATCGGTGACGCAGGAGATTGCGTTGTCCGTGAAGGGCGACAAGATCGAGTGCGCCGTCAACGGCACCGTCGTCGGCAGCTACGACAAGGCGATGGCCGTCGGCGAAGGCAAGCTGAAGTCCACGGACGGCGTGTACGGTCTGCGGTTCGGACACAACACCGAAGTCACGGTGACGGGCTTCGCGATGTCCAAGAACTAAGACTTCGTCGGTTCAGGGTTCCAAGGTTCAGGGTTCAGGGCTTCGGCCCTGAACCCTGTTTTCTTTGATGGCCGCGTTAAGATGTGGCACCCATGAAGCGGGTTCTCGCGGCAGCCCTGCTGTTGCTCCTCGTGCTGCCGCTCGAAGCGCAGCGCGGCGGCCGCGGGTTTCGGTCATCGATGTTCGGCGCGCCGCGCGCGACCGAATACGACGGCCAGTTCACCCTCGCGCGGCTGTACTACGAGCGCTATCCCGGCTGGTCGTATGACTGGCCGGAGATGGAAAGCCATCTCGGCCGCATTCTCCAGCACCTCACAACGATCCGCGCGCAGCACGAACGTCCCAACATCTTCCGGATGGACGACCCGGAGCTGCTGAAGTTCCCGGTGGCGTACCTGTCGGAGCCCGGATACTGGTATCCAAGTGACGAGGAAGCGGCGGGGCTTCGCAACTTCATCCGCAAAGGCGGCTTCCTCATCGTCGACGACTTCCACTTTCCCGAGGAGTGGGCCGTCTTCGAGACTGCCATGCATCAGGTGCTGCCCGGCGCGCGCATCGAGCGCCTCCAGCTCTCGCATCCGGTCTTCAATTCGTTCTTCCCGATCAAGTCACTTGTAGTGCCGTACCCTGGCCGGCTCGGCGAGATGGGCCTGATGGGCGAGTTCTACGGGATCCACGATCCGGAGGATCCCGCCAATCGATTGATGGTCGTGATCAACTACAACATCGACATCGGCGACTACATCGAGTGGTCACCGAACGGTCTCTACGCGGTGGCGCCGACGAATGAGGCGTACAAATTTGCGGTGAACTACCTCATCTACGGATTGACACACTGATTGCGTAGGGCGGCCCTTTAGGGCCGCCGATCGCGCCGGGCCTGAAGGCCCGGCTTACGCTGGACGTCACTTCTTGCGCAGAGTCCGCACCAGCGTTCCCGACGACGTGCCGACCTTGAGAACGGCCCTGACGACGTGGTCGCCGGGCTTCAGTGAGTCCAGCGGTATCTCAGCCATCGCAATCCAGCGATCGTCGTCGCGCGTATCGCTGATTGCCGCGGGGATGGTCTGAAGCGCAGGTCCGTCCGCTGTGGCGGCGATCTCAATCGTCACCGTGGCCTTTTCGCCTGGCGCCACCTTGCCGTAGACCTCGACGTAAGCCGTCGCTGACGGCTCGTCATTGAAGTCGATCTGCGGGGCGAACTTGCTCGCCTCCATGTGGCCGAGCATCAACCCACCGGCCGTGAGCGAACCGGCGCTGATGAGGCCTACGCGGAATTCGTAGTCGGCCGCGCCAAGCCGGCCGTCGACGGCTTTTGCGGAGACGCGCAGCTTGTAGTCGCCCGGCGCGATGGTGGTCGCGGACACAACCGGTGTCGAAGAGAGGTCGGTCGCGTCCGCATCCCACTGCCCCACGATGTGGCCTTTTTCGTCGATGAGCGAGTAGGAAGCGCCGGAGATCGTCGCGCCCGGATCGGTCGCCGTCGCCACAACCACGGTGTGCTGCCCTGCCGGGGCCCGGAAACTGTAGGCGACGGTGCGAAGTGGAAGGTCGCGATACGTGAGGAGGTCGCGAACGAGCGATTGCGTCTCGGTCTTCGACTTCGGCGCATTCGGGCTGCCCGCCTTCTCGATCAGAAACTCAGGGCGAGCACGCAGGGTCAAGCCCGGCCGGCCGGATGCCAGCGAAATCTTGTGGTGCTTGCCGTCACGCTCCCGGGATTCGGCGTCGAAGCTGAGCAGGTAGTACGCGGAGCTCTCGAGCCGGACGCGCTCGAACGCCTGCGTGCTCGCAGCCGAGATATGGAATACCGCACCGCCAGTCACACCCGCGAATTCCTCCAGGCCGTCCTGCACGGATGACGTGAACCCGTTGCCGGACGCAAGCGGATGGTTGACGCTCGCGTCCATCCCGCCAAGAGAATGGGCTTGAATGATGTAGAGCTGCACGTGCGCCTTCGCTGCGGCCCGGCCCAAGTCCTGGTATTCAAACGCGCGATTCATGGCCTGGACGTTCGCTGCGCCACCGGATCGCTGAAGCCCCGGAAGGCCCGCCGACACGAACACAACGGTCTTCGGCCCGTCGATGGACGCGAACGAGTTCATCAGCGGCGTCAGGTTCCTCACGGCAAACGCCGCCTCACTGGCGGTCCCTGCCGCCGACTGCGCGGGAATAAAGTCGCTGGCTGAAGGGGCGTGGCCTGAGATTGACGCCAGCGCCTTCAGTACGCGGGCATGGTTGGTCGTGAGATCGACGACGACCCCGCCTTCCTGGTAGGTGACGAGCGCGACGCGATCGCGTGGACCGAGTGTCCTGATAAACGCAGCGGCCGCCTCCTTCGCAGATCGCTCCTCGCCGGCCCGCAGCGACGTGTGATGGAAGACCAGGATGATGGCGCGTCCCGCTTCCGACGGCGCGTTCGATCCGTACGGCGGCGGCACAGCCTCGGCGGGCGGAAGCGCGGACTGGAGCACCGCGGGCGCAGACGTCTCGTCCGTCAGGCGCACGAGTTGGAGAGATCGAATCTCCCGCGGCTTGCCGTCCACCTTGAGCGTGAGATCGCCAGCTTTGAGATCGGAAATTGGCATCCCATCGCGGCCGACGGCAATGATGTCGACCGCGACCCGATCGACACCGGCGCGAAAGACAGGGGCCTGCTGGGCGCCAGTCGAGACTGACGAGGCGACTGCAATCGCAAGAACAGCTGTTGCCAGACGCATTGTGGGGATCATATGCGGGTCGGGTGCTCGGGTGCTCAGGTGCTCAGGTGCTCAGGTGCTCAGGTGCTCGGGTGCTCGGGTGTTGGGGCGACGATGGGAACTGGCGGGCTGCGGAAGAAGAGTAATGAGTAGCTACTACCCGTTTGACTTTTCTTGCCGGCCGGAGAGCTGTCGATCATCGCCACTATTTGAAACTGTGAAATGGGACACATTGGGTTTCCCCTGGCCGGATTTGTGCACACCGCCCGTGGGTGGCGAAGCAGTATCAGGAACTCATAGCCTGGCAGATGGCGGAAGCATTCAAGGAGGAAGTGACGAAACTTGTGCTGGGCAGCTCGGCAATCCGAGGCAATCTGGCGTATCGGAACCAGCTTCTGAGTGCCGCACAGAGCATTGCCGCAAACATCGCAGAGGGCTTCCTCCGCAACTCGCCTGGGGATTTCAAGCGGTTTCTCAATATCGCGCTCGGATCGCTTGGTGAGGCGGAGGTCAGGTTGAGGGATGGGATTCGCTTGTCGTACTTCAACTCAGTCGACTGTGAACTGGCATTCCGCTATGGCCGCCGCTGCGCCGTCGCCTCGACGCGCCTCCGTGGCAAGCAAGACGAATTCATTCGACAAGCCAAGACCTCAAAACCTCCTCGAACCTGAGCACCCGAGCACCCGAGCACCCGAGAACCCGAGAACCTGAGAACCCGTCACCTCACCGTCCTGAACCCGACGTGATTGCTGGGCGACGATACCTCACCCTTGCCGCGCGTGCCGACAAGGTACCGCGAGCAGTACTGATTGGTGCAGAGGAACGCGCCGCCGCGCTGTACGCGTTTCATGGCGCCGGGCTCGGCGGGATCGTGTGAATCCGCCGGTCCTTTCGGATTCACGGCGACACCGCCGGCGGCAAGCGTCGCGTAGTAGTCGGGACGATACCAGTCGCTTACCCACTCCCAGACATTGCCCGCCACGTCGTAGAGCCCATAAGCATTGGGCGGGTACGCCGCAACCGGTGAGATGCCGGCGTAACCATCCGCGGCGTCGTCATGATTCGGGAACGATCCCTGATGCGTGTTGGCGCGCTGGACGCCGTTCGGCGCGAATTCGTTGCCCCACGCGTAGAGGTTCCCAGTGAGGCCGCCTCGCGCGGCGAACTCCCACTCGGCCTCGGTTGGCAGCCTCGTGCCGGCCCATCGCGCGTACGCCTCCGCATCCGCATAGGCCACGTGAACCACCGGATGACGACCCCGGCCACGGAGATCGCTGGCCGGCCCGTCTGGATGCCTCCAGTTCGCACCAGGCACGTACTTCCACCACTGCAGCGCGTTACCCAGGTCAACGCGGTGATCGGGCGGAGTGAAGATCGCAGATCCGGGCACGAGGAGATCGGGCGGCGCGCCGGGCAACTCGGCTGGGTCAGGCGTGCGCTCGGCGACGGTCACGTAACCGGTGGCTTTCACGAACGCTGCGAACTGATCATTCGTGACTTCGGTCGCATCCATCCAGAAACCGTCGACCGCCACGCGATGGATGGGTTGCGCGTCACGTGTAATCCCTGGAATCTCGTTCAGCGCATCGTCGGCCGACTTGCTACCCATCGAGAACTCGCCGCCGGGGATCCAGACCATCCCCGCCGGCGCCGCGCCCTGCGGCTGACCCGTGTGCGCAACGGTGGGTCGAAATCCAACGGGTTGCGCGGGGACCACCGCATTGCCGCAGGACCACGCCGCGATAAGCGCGGCAAATACCGCGACCGCCGCGAAACGTCTCGACACAGCGACAATCTGCATCAGGCGTATTATTCGCTTTATCCATGTCCCCATCACGACTGGCGCGAATCGCGCTCGCACTGCTCGCCCTTCCCCTTCTGTCCAGTTTCAATGCCGCGGGAGCCCAGCAGGCGACGCGTCCCAACATTGTCCTGATCGTTCCGGACAATCTTGGCTGGGGCGAAGTCGGCGTGTACGGCAGCGTGCGGGGTAACTTCACGCCACGGCTGGACAAGCTCGCATCGGAAGGCATCCGGCTGACCAACTACAACGTCGAGTTCTCGTGCACAGTCTCGCGCGCGGCGCTGCTCACAGGACGCTACGCCGTTCGCACGGGCGCGTCACAGGGCATGGGCATGACGCTCTGGGAAGTCACGATCGCCGAGGCCTTGAAAAGCGTGGGCTACGCCACGGGACTGTTCGGCAAGTGGCACGTCGGCGGCGACGCTCCCGAGGGCAAGCGCGAACCGACGCATCAGGGGTTCGACGAGTACTACGGCATTCCACGGACGAGCAACGAAGCCCAGACGACGATGGCGAATGGATCGCAGACGGCGGGGACGTCGTTCATCTGGGAAGGCAAGGCGGGACAACCGTCGCGCAACGTGAAGCCGTTCAACATGGACACGCGCCGGACGGTCGATCGCGAATCGGCCGAGCGCGGCATCGCGTTCATGGAACGCAGCGTGAAGGCGCGCACGCCGTTCTTCTTCTACTACCCCGTCACGCAGATCCACTTCCCGACGCTCGCGCACCCGGACTTCGCCGGTAAGACGGGCGCCGGCGACATCGCGGATGCGATGGCCGAAACGGATGCGAATCTCGGACGCGTCCTAGATGCGATCGACAAGCTGGGCATCGCGCGCAACACCATGGTGCTGTGGTGCCCTGACAACGGCGCCGAGCAGCGCCGGCCCTGGCGCGGATCGTCGGGACCGTGGAGCGGCTTCTACAACACGGTGATGGAAGGGGGCGTGCGCGTGCCCTGCATCATCCGCTGGCCCGGCAGGATTCCGGCCGGCCGCGTCTCGAACGAGATCGTGCATCAGATCGATCTGCTGCCGACGTTCGCGGCGGCGGCGGGCGCGCCGCAGATCGTGCCCACCGATCGCGCCATCGACGGCGTAAATCAGCTGCCGTTCCTCGAGGGCAAACAGACGCGCTCGAACCGCGACCACGTGCTGTTCTACACGAATCAGCAGCTGCGCGCGGTCAAGTGGCGCGACTGGAAGTTCCACTACGTGTACGCGCCCGAATCAGGCGCCCCTGCCGTGCCGCCGCTGATGCGGCTGTTCAATCTGCTCGCGGACCCGAAGGAAGAATCAGACGTGAAGGACGCGAATCCATGGGCGCAAAGCATCATGGACAAGCTGGTCGCTGACTTTGTGGCGACGACGGAGAAGTATCCGCACGTGCCGACGAACGCGCCGGACCCGTACGTGCCGCCGAAACGCTAGCTCACATGAAGAATGAAGGCTTGAAGATTCTTCAGTCCTTCACCACCGTCATCACTCACAACTTGCGGTAGACCGTCCGCGTCGTTGTCGCCGGACCGCCGAGGACGCCGGCTCTCACGGCGTCGACGGCAAGTGAGGTTGGGGATTCGAGTGACAGGGTCTGCTTCACTTCCGCCGTCATCGGCTTGCCGTCCGGTCCGGCTAACGTGTGAAGCGTCGTGATGACGAGCTTCGCACCGTCCCAGGCGGTCTTCGAGACCTGCGCCTGCGTGCCGCGGCCCATCATCACCGAGTTCTTTGTTTCGGATCCGTCGAGCGCGTAAGTGAACTTCAGCGGCGGCTGCATGTCGCCCCGGCCGAAGAACGCGTATTCGACTGTCAGCTGAGCGCCGGTTTGTGTGATGGTGATTGTCGGGCCCCAGCCGCTGCCCATGTCACCGCGCGCGGGACCACCACGTCCCTGACCCGCCGGACCGGCAGCACCCGCAGAACCCGCCCCCGTCGCACCCGCAGGTCCCGTAGCACCCGGAGCAGGATCGGTCGTCCAGCGTCCAGAGAAGTCAGTCTTTGCCTGCGCGGACATCCGGACGGTCAGCGGCAGCAACAGAAGAACACCGAGAAGGACGAGTCGTTTCATAGAAAAAACGGGTTTCTCAGGCTTCGAACCTGAGAAACCCGCACCTGAGAACCTGAGAACCTGTCGAACCCGTTACTTGAGCATCGTCACCTTGGAGATCGTGATCGTGTCGCCCTTCATCGTGCCCTCGATCTCGACGCGATGGCCGGCGTGAATCTCGAGCTCCTTCGCCTTCTGGTCAGCGATCTTGAAGATCTTGTCGCCGGACACGAAGACGTAGCTGCCCTTGGCCGCGCACTTCACGGCGCAGTCGTGATCCTTCTGCATCGTCCCGCCGTTCGCGCCGTGCGACTTGCCGCACATCGCGTCGGAGATGTTGCCCGTCCACTTCTCAGCGGCCGGAGCCTTGGCCTTGTCCTGCCCCGACGGCGCCTTCTTGTCCTGTGCGTACGTAACCGCCGCGAATGAGACGGCGATGGCGAGCGAGAGTACCAGTCTGAAGCTCTTCGTCATGAGTCCCCCAAAGAATGCCGAACGCCTGAGTATAGACCTCAACCCAGCTTCTTGAGCAGCGCTTTCGCCTTCTGAAACCAGGGCCGCTCCTGACGCTGGGCAAACCTGGGCATGGACCTCTTCTTGTCCAGAATGCGCTGTGCCCAGTTGCGGGCCTCCTCGGTGCGCTTCTGGTCGGCGAGAAAGTTCGCGTAGTTGAAGTAAGTCTCGGAAAGCGTGGAAATCGACGTGGCCGACTGAAATTGGGCCTCCGCCCTGTCCGGCTGGCCGGCCATGGCATAAGCGGACGCCAACATCCCAGTGGCTCGGTAGAAGTCGTACTTCGGCTCCTGGGCCACTACCCTTTCGAGGTCCGCGACGGCTGCGGCCGGGTCGCCGAGAGCCAGCGCCGAGAGTCCGCGGCGATAGAAGGGGTCCACGGACGTCGGCCGGGACGCCTTCAGAACCCGATCGTAGAGCTCGCGGGCACGGGCGAACTGACCCTCGTCGAACGACAGATCCGCGAGCTCTTCCAAGTTGCCGACCGCGGCGTTGTCCTCGACGATGATCTCGAGCTCCTTGAGGCGGCGTTGCCGGGCCCTGCGGCGGAACGTCGCGCGCAGAAGACCGAAGTCGGGGACGACTTCGGCGAGGAAGTAGATCAGCGAACCAAGCGCGCCGAAAAAGAGGATGACAAAAAACCAGTAGCCTTCGGGACGCCGCCGGAAAAAGTGAAGAAGGGCGAGCAGCTGGAGAATGAATCCCCAGGGATAGAACAGGTCGCTGAAGCCCATTGAAGCCGCGGACTATACCATGCGCCAGCCGCGCTGCCGGTGATACTCGTTCACCAGCTCCGTCAGCCGCTCGCGGGTGAGCACCGCAGCAGGATCGTTGGGAAGCGGCGTGTTGAGGAACCGATCGGGCAGCGTGTCTTCCGACGGCGTCCAGCCCGCGCGCATGTTGAATTCACGCTTGGATTGAACGATCTGCTTCGCCGTGGCGCGCAGCTCATCGGCCGTCGCGTCCCAGCCGGTGACCGCGCGCAACATGACGGCCGCCTCGACGTGGAAATCAGAGAACACGCCACGCAGGAACTTGCACAGGATCAAGGAATCCATCAGCGCGGCCTTGTCCTCGGTCTCGATCGCGTGGCGGACGGAGGCCAGCGTGGCATCGCGCCTGTCGACGGCGTCTGAGAAGTCCGCTTCGTAGGCTCCGCTGCGATTGTGGTCCGCGCCGCGCGATCCGACGGCGAAGCCAAGTGCCATCGTCTGCAGTGCGCGTGGCTCGTAGCCTGGGATCTCGAGGCCCTTGACCTGGGGCGCGAACGCCAGACTGCCTTGCCCGATCTGCTCCGCTGCACGCCGGCTGCCTTCCGCCAGCGTCGCGCCCAGGCCTTCGCGGGCGCCAATGAGCTCGATGGCGCGCAGCATCGCGTCGCCATCACCGAATGTAAGCCACCGCTCGTCGATGAGGCCGCGCTCGACGCACTCCATGGCAAAAGCAATGGTCCCGCCGGTGCTAATCGTGTCGAGCCCCAGCTCGTCGCATCGCTGGACCGCGCGCAGGACTTTGGCGCTGTTGCCAACGCCGCACAGCGATCCGAGCGCGAACAGGCTTTCGTACTCGACGCGCGTCTGACCGCCGTTCACACCGTATATGTGCTCGCATCCAATCGTGCAAGCCACGCAGCTTGCGCGTGCCTTGCCGTGCGCCACCTTCATCTCCTCAGGAGAGAGGTTCACGGCGTGCTCGAACGTCCCTGTCTGGAAGTTCCTGGTAGGCAGCGTCCCGAACCGGTTGAACATAAGCATGTTCGCGGCAGTGCCGAGCTCGCGGTACTTCTCGGTGGCCGGGCCGAACGATCTGGTCGAGAGATCGCGGCTGATTTCGACGAGCGCCTTCGGGTCCGCCCATTCGACGCGCTTGTTGCCGCGCACCGCAATCGCTTTGATGTTCTTGCTGCCCAGGACAGCGCCGCTGCCGCCGCGGCCCGCATGTCGGCCATCGTGCGAGATCGTGGCGTACCGCACGAACCGCTCGCCCGCAGGACCGATGGACGCGATGCGGAAGCCCGGTCCCAGCCGCGACCGCACTTTCTCCTCAGCATCTGCGCACGCAAGGCCAGCGAGATCATCAGCGGGCTCGACCCGCACCGCGCCATCGTCAATCACAAGCACGGACAAAGCCGGCACCCGGCCGACGATGACGAACGCGTCTGCGCCGGTGTGCTTGCCGGCAATCGCGAAACCGCTGCCGGCGAGCGCGTCGTTGATGCGACCGGTCAGCGGGCTCTTCCCCACCACCGCGAACTTGGCCGACGTCGTGAGCGGACTGCCCACGAGCGGGCTGAACGCAAAGATCAGCGGCTGCGCGGGATCGCACGCGTCGTCCTGCGGCCGCCCGTGTTCAAGAAGCAGGTGTGCGCCGAGCCCGGCGCCGCCGAGGGTGCGCCGAAGGATGGCATCGGAGAGGTCGGGCCTTTCGACCCGCGTTGGATGCGTGACGTCGATCAGGAAGTAACGGCCGTGGTATCCGAAAGGCATTGTGACGCCGGGTCTAGAGACCCGGCCTCCATTCAGCGACAGTCGGAGGCCGGGTCTTCAGACCCGGCATTTCGTTACCCGCCCGCATCGGCCGACAACAACAACACGCAGTCGGTGTCAACGAGTGGCGTGCGGGGATCGCGGACGAAGCGGTCGCCGTTCAGGTTCGCGGCGAGCGCCGGATGCAGGCGGTTGTCGGGCAGCAGCTCCGCCAATGACGGATGGTCGGCCGCCAGAATCGCGAGGAGCTCGCCGAGCGTGCAGGCGTGCACGTCGCGCTCGGCGACGCCGGCACGCTCGCGCGATACGCCGAAAAACTCGACTCGCATAAATGAATGAGCCCGGGAGTCGTTTTCGCTGAACGACTCTCGAAAACGACTCCCGGGCTCTTTTCCGCGATAATAGCACCCGAATGACCGAGGGCCAGAAACCGCGCAAGAAGCGCGTCAAGAGCACGCCGAAGGGCCGCCGCGTCGATCCGCAGGCGCGCGCTGACGTGCGCGCGCTACTCGGGGACGCACCGCGCCGGCGCGATCTCCTCATCGAGCATCTCCACAAGATTCAGGACCGGTACGGCTGTCTCGCCGCGCCCCATCTCGTCGCGCTGGCCGACGAGTTGAGAATGGCGATGGCGGAGGTCTTCGAAGTCGCGACCTTCTATCACCACTTCGACGTCGTCAAGGAAGGCGACACGCCGCCGCCCGCGCTCACGGTACGGGTCTGCGACTCGATCGCCTGCGAGCTCGCGGGATCACATCAGCTGCTCGAGCGGCTGCCGGCGCTCGTGGGCAAGGACGTCCGCGTCCTGCACGCACCGTGCGTCGGCCGCTGCGAGGCCGCGCCGGTCGCGGTCGTTGGACAGAATCCTGTTCCCCACGCGACCGCTGACAAGGTGTTGGCTCGAGTCACGGCCGGCGCGTCTGCACATGACACGTCGGACAAATCGATCACGCCGGGCCACATTGATTACGCCGCGTACCGGAAGTCAGGCGGCTACGCGCTCGCGGCGGCATGTGCCCGGGGCGAACGGACCGCAGCCGACGTCATCACACTGCTCTCAGACTCTGGCCTGCGCGGGCTCGGCGGTGCGGGCTTCCCGGCCGGCCGCAAGTGGAAACTTGTGTCAGCCGAACCGGCGCCGCGCCTCCTCGCCATCAATATTGATGAAGGCGAGCCCGGGACGTTCAAGGACCGGTACTACCTCGAGCGCGATCCGCACCGGTTCCTCGAGGGCGCACTCATCGCGTCGTGGGCGGTCGGCATCGCCGAGATCTACATCTATCTGCGGGATGAGTACCACGGATGCCGCGCGATCCTGGAAAAAGAGATCGCCGCGCTGCAGGCCGACCCGCCGTGTGCGATTCCGCCGATTCACCTCCGTCGCGGCGCCGGCGCGTACATCTGCGGTGAAGAATCCGCGATGATCGAATCGATCGAAGGCAAGCGCGGCGAGCCGCGCTTGCGTCCGCCTTACGTAGCCCAGGTCGGACTCTTCGGCCGCCCGACGCTCGAGCACAACATGGAGACGCTCCATTGGGTGCGTGAGATCGTCGAGCAGGGCGCGCCCTGGTTCGCGGGCCACGGTCGCCACGGCCGCAAGGGGCTCCGCAGTTACTCAGTGAGCGGTCGCGTAAAGAAGCCGGGCGTGCATCTGGCGCCCGCCGGCATCACGGTGAAGGAGCTCATCGACGAGTACTGCGGCGGCATGCTCGACGGCCACACGTTCTATGGATACCTTCCGGGCGGCGCCTCCGGCGGCATCCTCCCGGCGTCGATGAGCGACATCCCGCTCGACTTCGACACGCTCAATCAGTACGGCTGCTTCATCGGATCGGCGGCCATCGTCATTCTCTCGGACAAGGACACGGCGGCGTCCGCGGCCCGCAACCTCATGAAGTTCTTCTCAGAGGAATCGTGCGGCCAATGCACGCCCTGCCGTGTCGGAACGGTCAAGGCGCTCGACATCATGCGCGAGCAGAAGTGGGACAAACCGCTGATCGAGGAGCTCTCGGCGGCCATGATGGATTCGTCGATTTGCGGTCTCGGTCAGGCTGCGCCCAACCCGGCGCTGTGTGTGCTGAAGTACTTTCCGCATGAAGTCTAGTCGGATCTAGTCTCGACTGTTAGTCATACTCTGTAGACACTATATTGACGCTAGATTTGCTCTGGTGTTATATGTCTGTCTCACAAAAGACATACGACTGTCCGGTGAGAGCGCTTGCGCAGGAGTAGTCATGGCTCGACCTTCCATCAAGGCAGTGTTCGAGGGCCTTACCACGGGTGCGATGTTGATCGCGTCGGTGGGCGTGATGGCCTACCTCTGGCAGAACCGAAGGCCTGCGGGTCCGCCGGAAGGGCCGCTGCCCAAGAACCCGATTTCGCTGGTCGGTACTGCCATGGAAGGCAATCCGGCCGCGCCGATGGCTGTCGTCGTGTTCTCGGACTTCGAATGCCCGTTTTGTCGCTCGTTCGGAGGCACCATATTACCGACGCTCCGGAGCGATTACATAAGCACCGGACGGATTCTGGTGTCCTTTCGGCACCTGCCGCTTCCCGGGCATCAAGCTGCGCGGCCGGCGGCACAAGCGGCCGTCTGCGCGCACGCACAGGGAAGATTCTGGAGCCTGCACGACAAGTTCTTCGCCGACCCGGTGACGTTGCGCGCGGTCGACAAGGCCATGGGCGAGATTGGGGGCGATATGGAGGCGTTTGCCGCCTGCCGGTCTTCGGAGGCGACAGCGCAAGTCGTGGAGTCGGACCTGGAATTGGCGAAGTTGCTTCAGATTCGCGGGACACCGACGTTCCTGGCCGGGACAAACGACGGAGGCAAGGCAGTGAACGTCACGAAACGGTTCACGGGCGCGGCCAGCTATGAATCGTTCGTTCAACAACTCGGCCCCGTCCAGGATGGCCCTGGCCGGTAGTGTGTTAGGAGAAGTGAATATGTCGAAACTGCGCATCTTTGCTTGTGTGGCGTTCATGGTCAGTCTCGCTTGTCTGTCCGTGGCAGAGCCCCGCGCGGCGGCGGGGTTTTGCGGTAGCTATTGCGATGACGTTGTCGAGTGCACGGGCGCGTGCGGTTGCACTTGCGATGGAACCCACCCCTATCCGTATGGCTGCACTGGCCTGGGCTATTGCACGATCATGCCTGAGCCTGCTCCGAAATAGACCAGCCGGCGGCGCCAGGCCTCCTTATCATCCTGGTGCCGCCACCCCAGCCGGCCCCGGTCACGTGAGGTAACATCCGCGCAAGGGGCGCTTCTGCAATGCCGTCCAGTTCGGAGGCTCGTAAGCCACTCTTCCTGAATTCGACCCTCTTTCTGCTGGTCGCATGTGCATTGACTGGCGCCTTGGCCGCTCAGCAGCGATTCAGGAGCACGACTTCACTCCTCACCCTGGATGTCTCCGTCCTGGACCTCGACGGCAAGCCAGTGACGGACCTGGCCCCCGGCGATTTCGTGGTGACGCTGAACAAGGAGCAGCAACCGGTTCGGGCGCTGGTCTTTCTCGCTACGCACACCGCTAAGGAGACTGCCACCCAGGCTCCGCCCGCCGGCGCATCACTGGCCGCGACGCCGCCGGCGTCGATGCCATCGGGCAGCGAGCCGGATCCAAAACTCATCGTCGTCCTCGTCGATGACGAGTCGATCCATCCGCTGGACAGCAAGGGCCTCTTCGTCGCGGCCGAGCGTTTTGTGGACCGCATTTCGTCGCGTGACTGGATCGGCCTGGCTAGCACGAGCGGACGCCTGAACGTGAACCCGTCCCGGGATCGCGCGCCGCTCCTCGCGAAACTGCGGCGCGCATCCGGCTGGATGAACGATCCTCGTCGAGAACGAAAGCCTCCTGTCGGTTTCATGCAGGCGCAAGAGGCCGACCTGGGATCCCAGGGTGCTCTGCGCAGTATTTTCGAGACAAGTTGCGGAATACCTGCGGGCATCCTGGCAAAGAAGAACCTCGCAGAAATCCTCGTTCAATTTGACTGCGCCGCGGATGTGCAGCGGCTGGCACGGGACAACGCCGCCTTTGCCCGCGTCAACGTGCGCAACCAGCTCGACACGTACGTCGCGGTTATCAAGGCGATGGCGGCGGCGCCTGGCGTCAAACAACTCGTGATCCTGACCGGCGGAGTCCCCCTGGCGCCGGCAGATTCGCGCGACTTCGTGTCGGTGGCCGAGGCGGCGGCCGCCGCCGGCGTTCAGATCACCATCCTGATGGAAGAGCCGGACGAGACCGACATGAGCAATCCAGCGGCCCGCGTCGTGGCCAAAGACCAGCGGGCGGTCATGCAGCAGACGCAAACGCTGGCGGAGATCAGCGGAGGCCAGTTTTTCCGGGTCATCGGTCAGGCGGATCGGTTCTACGACCGAGTCCTGACGTCGGCCTCCGCGATATATCGGATTGGGGTGGACTTGCCTCCGGGCGTCCCCCCAGACGGCAACTACAAGGTAATGGTCACGGTCAATCGTCCACGCGTGAAGGTGTTGGCCAGCCGGTATGCGGTGCCGCCACAGACCGAGGTCGCAACAACAGCCGAAGGACAGACCAAACGTGCCATCGAAACCGGCACGCCGTTGTACGGCATCCAGATCCTGATGTCTGCGGAAGTGCTTCCAGCCACGGCGGGATCGCCGGCCGCGATTCGCGTGAGTATCGACGTACCGGGCGACACGAGTGGACCGGTTACCGGCTTCTTTGGAGTCGTCGGGCCTGACAAAGTACTTAAAGGAGGCCGTCGTGATCCCGTGCGCTCGGCTGACGCCAGGACGTACCACCTGGAAGTGCTACTGCCGGCGGCGAGCGGCACCTACGACCTCCGTTTTGCTGCAATTGACGCCCATGGCGCCGTGGGTGCGACCACCCAGAAGATCGTGGTGAAGTAATCGCTGGCGGAGGCCCACGGCCGGATGTGTTGAAATAGGGCCGTAATGCACGACCTCAAGCGGCCCGAGTCGGCGACAGTCACGTTCACCTTGAACGGCCGGACGGTCCTCGGCCGCCGCGACCGCACCATCCTCCAGACGGCAGACGATGAGGGCGTCGCGATCCCGCGCCTCTGCTACATGAACGGCATGCGGGCGGACGGCAACTGCCGCACGTGCATGGTCGAGATCAAAGGCGAGCGCGTGCTCGCGCCGTCATGCTGCCGCTATCCCAGCGAAGGCATGGAGGTCACGACCGACAGCGCGCGGGCGCTCGCGAGCCAGAGGCTGAACGTCGAGCTGCTCCTCTCGGACATCCCTGAGAAGTCCTACACGCTCGACTCCGAGCTCGATCAGTGGGCGAAGAAGCTCGACATCGGCAAGCCGCGGTTCAAGTCACGCCACCAGCCGGCGGCGGACCTCTCGCATCCGGCGATGGCGGTGAACCTCGACGCCTGCATCCAGTGCGGACGATGCGTGCGGGCGTGCCGGGAGGAACAGGTCAACGACGTCATCGGCTATGCGTTCCGCGGCGGCCACTCGAAGATCGTGTTCGACTTCGACGATCCGATGGGCGACTCGACGTGCGTCGCCTGCGGCGAGTGCGTGCAGGCGTGCCCGACCGGCGCGCTCATGCCCGCGCGCGCGGTTGGCACAGTCGAAGTCGACAAGCAGGTCAACTCCGTGTGCCCGTACTGCGGCGTCGGCTGCCAGCTCACGTACAACATCAAGGGCAACACGATTCTCTACGTCGAGGGCCGCGACGGTCCGGCAAATTCGAGCCGGCTCTGTGTGAAAGGCCGCTACGGCTTCGACTACGTGCAGCATCGGCATCGGCTCACGAAGCCGCTCATCCGGAAGCCGGGCGTGCCGAAGCACAAGAACTTCACGGTCGATCCGGAGAACTGGAGCGACGTCTTCCGCGAAGCGACGTGGGAAGAAGCGCTCGAGGTCGCCGCGAAGGGTCTTCGCGAGATCCGGGACACGCACGGCAAGCGCGCGCTCGCGGGATTCGGATCGGCCAAGGGCACGAACGAGGAGGCGTATCTCTTCCAGAAGCTCGTGCGCACCGGTTTCGGCTCGAACAACGTCGACCACTGCACGCGTCTCTGCCACGCCTCGAGCGTGGCGGCGCTCATGGAAGGCATCAACTCCGGCGCCGTTTCCAATCAGGTGCGCGACGTCGCGCAGGCCGAGGTGATGTTCCTCATCGGCGCGAATCCGGTGGTGAACCACCCGGTCGCGGCGACCTGGATGAAGAACGCCACCAAGCGCGGCACGAAGCTCATCCTGGCGGATCCCAGGCGCTCGGAGCTTGCGCGTCACGCCACCTATTACCTGCAGTTCAACCCGGACACCGACGTCGCGATGCTGAACGCGATGCTGCATGTGATTGTCGAAGAAGAGCTTGTGGACAAGGCCTTCATCGCCGACCGCACGTCCGGCTACGAAGCGCTCGCCGAGAACGTGAAGAAATTTTCGCCCGAGGCCATGGCGCCGATCTGCGGGATCGACGCGAAGACGATTCGCGAGGTCGCACGGCTCTACGCGACCTCGAAGGCGTCGATCATTCTCTGGGGCATGGGCATCTCGCAGCACGTGCACGGCACGGACAACGCGCGCTGCCTCATCGCGCTCGCGCTGTCGACCGGCCAGATCGGCAAGCCGGGCTCGGGGCTCCATCCGCTGCGCGGCCAGAACAACGTCCAGGGCGCGTCGGACTCGGGCCTGATCCCGATGTTCTATCCGGACTACCAGCGCGTGAACACGCCGAGGGCGCGCGAGCGCTTCGAGAAGCTCTGGAATACGACGCTGGATCCCGACCCGGGCCTCACCGTCGTCGAGATCATGAACGCCGCGAAGAAACATGAGATTCGCGGGATGTACGTCATGGGCGAGAACCCCGCGATGTCCGACCCGGATGTCGATCATGCGCGCGAAGCTCTTGCCGCGCTCGATCACCTCGTGGTCCAGGACATCTTCCTCACCGAGACGGCATACCTCGCGGACGTCGTCCTGGCCGCGACGGCGTGGCCGGAAAAGATCGGCACGGTCACGAACACGGATCGCATGGTGCAGCTTGGGCGCAAGGCGATCGACGCGCCCGGCGATGCACGGCCGGACTTCGACCTGCTCGTCGATCTCGGACACCGCATGGGGCTCGACTGGACCTACTCGCATCCGAGCGAGGTCTTCAACGAGATGCGCACGTGCATGGACTCGATCGCCGGCATCACGTGGGACCGGCTCGAGGCCGAATCGTCGGTGACGTACCCGTGCCTCAAGGAAGGCGATCCGGGCCAGCCCGTTGTCTTCATCGAGAACTTCCCCACGCCGAACGGACGCGGCAACTTCGTACCGGCGGATTTGATCTCTGCCGCCGAGAGGCCCGACGCCGAGTATCCGATGGTGCTCATCACCGGCCGACAGCTCGAGCACTGGCACACCGGATCGATGACCCGCCGTGCTGCCACGCTCGACTACATCGAGCCGGAGCCGGTCGCGTCCCTGCATCCTCTTGATCTCGAGCAACTCGGCGTGAAACCGGGCGCGACACTGACGATTGCCTCACGTCGCGGCAGCATCACGCTCTACGCGCGCGCGGACGATGGCCAGCCGCGGGGCGCGGTGTTCGTGCCGTTCTGCTACTACGAAGCCGCCGCGAACATGCTCACGAATCCGGTGCTCGATCCATTCGGCAAGATCCCGGAGTTCAAGTACTGCGCCGTGAAGATCACGGCCGGCGGCGTCGTCGCGGACACCATGAGCTTCGGCGGCGGAAGCCTGCTGCCGGCGCATCGTGGCTGACGTAGGCCGGGCCTCCAGGCCCGGCTCTGCGGGCATCGTTCTCTGCGGCGGCAAATCCAGCCGCATGGGCACTTCAAAAGCCTTGCTTCCCTTCGGCCCCGAGACGATGCTCCAGCGAGTGGTGCGCGTGCTCTCGTCTGTCGTCTCTCCAATCGTCATCGTCTCCGCCGAGGGTCAGGATCTGCCGCCGCTGCCAGAGGACGTGATCCGTACGCGCGACGAGCGCGAGGGCCGCGGGCCGCTCGAGGGACTCCGCGCCGGACTCAAGGCGCTTCCGGCAAACGTCGAGCGCGCGTATGTAACGAGTTGCGACGTCCCCCTCCTCGTGCCGGGCTTCGTCAGCCAGATGTTCGAACTGTCAGAGGGCTTCGACATTGCCGTCATGGAGATCGAGGGATTCCCGCATCCGCTGTCGGCGGTCTACCGGCGGGAAGTGGTCGCTCAGGTTGAAGATCTGCTCGCCCACGATCGCCTGCGGCCCGTGTTCCTGTTCGCTGCAATGAAGACACGGCGCGTGCGGCCGGAAGAAATGACCGCCGACCCCGGGCTCCTCACGCTGCGGAATCTCAACACGCCGGAGGACTACCAGGAGGCGCTCGACCTTGCTGGATTCAGGCCGTAGGCAGGGCTCGATCGGGTAAAGTCCCGCACCATGACGAAAGCAGCTGTCAGCCTCGGCGTGGTGATCGCCATTGCGCTCCTCGGCTTCTCTTCCACGCCGCGCGCTCAAGCTCCGGTTAAACAAACGCCGTCATTCGACTGGGTGTTCGGCGAAGGCAGAACGGTTGCAAGCGTTCCGGCCTTCCAATGGCTGAGGGACGGAACGCTGCTGATGCTGGATTCTCGGCAACCTCCGACGTCGCGCACGTTCGAGGTCCTCGATCCCGCGACAGGTTCGAGGCGCCGCGCCCTGGACATGTCCGCCGCGGTCACGAGTCTCAACTCCGTGCGAAAGGGACAGCCCGTGGGGATACTGGGATGGCCGTCGGCGCTGGACGCGGCCGGCACACGAGCGGCCTATCTCTTTGACGGCGACATCCTCGTTCTCGACTTCGCAAGTTCGACGTTCACTCGCCTCACGAGCACCGCCGCCGAGGAACACTCGATCGAGTTCTCTCCAGACGGGAGGCTTCTCGCATTCGTCCGCGGTCACGACCTCTTCGTCGCCAATGTCGGCACCGGGGTCACCACGCGTCTCACGCGCGACGGCACCGAAACGACCCTGAACGGCACGCTGTCGTGGCTTTACTGGGAGGAAGTCTTCGGAAGACGCGACATCGGCTACTGGTGGTCGCCGGATTCACGAACGATTGCGTACCTCCAGACCGACGAATCGAGAGTGCCGATCTCGACCTTCGTTGACTTCCAGCCAACGGACTCGCCGCGCGTGATCAGGCAGCGCTACCCGAAGGCAGGCGCGCCGAACCCCAAGGTGCGCGTTGGTCTGGTCGGTATCGCCGGCGGCGCAACGACGTGGATCAGGATTGCAGACAAGCCCTTCGACTACATTCTGCGCGTGACATGGCTGCCTGACGGCAAGCGGGTCAGCGTTCAGACTGAGACGCGCAACCAGCTGGAGGTCGGTCTCTACCTCACCGACCGGACGACGGGCGCGGCTTCGCGGGTCCTTACCGAGACGCTCGATGGCTGGATCAACATGCACGACGATCTGTATTTCCTCGACGATGGGCGTCACTTCTTGTGGGCGTCAGAACGCGACGGCCACAATCATCTCTACCGTTTAACTCTCGACGGCAAGCTGGTGAATCAGGTGACGCGCGGACCGTGGTCGATGATGTCGTCGGCGAGTGTCGCGTGGGTCCGGCAGGCCGTCGCCGGAATCGATGAGAAAGCCGGGCAGGTCTACTTCACCGCAATGGAACGTGCGTCGACCTCACGCGATCTTTATCGCATCGGTCTCGACGGTACCGGCATGACGCGGATCTCATCCGAGCCCGGCGTCCATCGCGTCGCGATGTCGCCGTCTACAGCGTTCTATGTGGACACGTCCTCCGATGCGAAGAGCCTGCCGTCGATGACGCTGCGACGAGCGGACGGATCGACCGTGCGCACGCTCGCACCGCCACGGACGGAAATGCTGGCGCCGTTTGATTTTCAGTGGCCGGAGCTGACGACGATTCCGGCGTCGGATGGATTCACAATGCCGGCGCGCATCCTGAGGCCCGCGGGCTTCTCGCCGACGCGCAAGTATCCCGTCATCATGAACGTGTACGGCGGAGCGTCGATTCCGACGGTGCTCAACTCATGGTCGGGAGACAACCTCTTCAATCAGCTCCTCCTTGCCGAAGGCTTCATCGTCGTCAAAGTCGACAATCGATCGGCGACTGCGATCAGCAAGAAGCTCGAGAACAGCGTCATTGGCCGGCTCGGCGAAGGGGAGGCGCGTGACCTCGCGGATGCCGCGCAGTGGCTGAAGCGGCAGCCGTGGGTCGATCCCGATCGCATCGGCATCTGGGGCTGGAGCAACGGCGGCTACATGACGCTGAACCTGATGACCCGCTCTGACGCGTTCAAGGCCGGCATCTCCGTCGCGCCCGTCACCGACTGGCGGTTCTACGACTCGCGTTGGGCTGAGGCGTTTCTCGGCATGCCCGAGGCGAATCCGAAGGCCTACGATGCGGCCTCACCGATCACGCGGGCCGCCTCCCTGCACGGGCGCGTGCTGATTGTCTACGGCACCTACGACGACAACGTGCATCCGCAGAACGAGCTCGCGTTCATCGACGCGCTCGTCAAGGCCGGCAAGACGTTCGATCTCATGGTCTACCCGATGCGCAAGCACGACATCGGCGACCGGGATGCGACGCTGCATCTGTACAAGACGATGATCGAGTTCTGGAAGAGGGCCTTGTAGGTGGCTTAGGGCGTTTGGATTTTCACCTTGTAGGACCATGAAGGGCCGTGTAGGAAAGCATGGTGCCAGGGAATGACTGGGCCTGCTGGACCGGCTTCGCCGGGCTAGTGCGGGAGTGACCGAGGCGTGACCGCAAGAGCTTCGATAGCTAGACACCTGCTCTTGCGGTCACGGCTCGGTCGCTCCCGCACCGGCCGCCGCAGGCGGCCGGCAGGCCCAGTCCTTGCACACTCGGATCGCATGTCCGAATTCATCCGCGATCCAGTTGTCGAATCGATCATCGGCGCCGCCATCAGAGTGCATCGCGAACTCGGGCCGGGTTTGCTCGAGTCTGCTTACAAGGCCTGCCTGTCGTACGAGTTCATCAAGCTCGGCCTTAGGTTCGATCGCGAAGTTCCCGTCCCACTCGAATACGAAGGCGTTCGGCTCGACTGCGGGTATCGGCTGGATTTACTGGTTGAAGGCTCGATCGTTGTCGAAGTGAAGAGCGTCGAGAAACTCCTGCCCATACACACCGCTCAGGTGATGACGTATCTGCGCCTGACCGGTGCGAGACACCTGCTGCTGTTCAACTTCAACTGCCTGGCCCTCAAAGAGGGCTTGAAGAGTTTCGTCGGGAAGGGAATCACAGTTCCCGGCGTCGATGGTCCCGGGTAGCGTGCTGCCCATGTAGTTCTACGTGGCCCTACACGGCCCTACAAGGTGAATTCGTCGTGGGAGGAAATGCAGCTGTCGCCGATCTCATCGGTGCATCACTCGCCGCGACAGAACGATGACGCACGAGAACCAGACGAGACACAGCACGCGCTGAAGTAAACCCGCCCACGGATTGAGCGGCGTGCCCGGATCGACCGCCAGGAATCCCAGAGCGAGAAACAGCACCAGTACCGCCCCGCCCGTTACTCGCGTGTACAACGCGAGATCCTTCCAGGCGGCGTCTGCCGCCAATCTGTTCGAGATGCGCATGAACCCCAGGCCGGTCGACGCGAACGCGGTGATCGCGCCGACGACGTGAGGCGGAGTTTCGGTGGGCACGCCCCCGACCATCTTCCAGGAGAACGCGCCCGCGACGAGGACTCCGACGCCGCCCATCGCGATGAGCGCCGCGCCGGCACCGCCCTGGTTCGCGGACTTGCCCGGGCGCACCGCCCTGTGAAGGCCGAGTGCGAACGCAATCTGAGAAACACCAAGGACCGCGAAGTTCAGCTCCTGGACCCATCCGAGCGGCCACGCAGCGAGCGCGCTGATGGGCATTTGGACGTGGCTGTAGTCCGGTTGCAATACACCCTGGACGATGACGAGGACGGTAAAGATGACGGGGCCGCCGATGCCGGCAACGCCGAGCGCGTGAGTCGGAATGTCGGGCAGCCGCACGGCCGCGATTATCAGGGGGGCCCATGCCGGGCGGCAAACTTTGCCCGGCAGACAGAGCAAGGTTTACCTGCCGACTCCCCGAGCGCCGCCCAACATCCTGCGACTCTGCGCCGCGCTTCGCGCGTTCAGAACTTGGCGAGCTCTTTGCTCAGTAGGCGGCGGGACCGCAGCCCAGCAGCAATCGACCGCCGCAGACTGCCTTTGCCGAGGAGGATGTCAATGCGTCCTGCCAGAAGCTTGGTGTTGGCCTGCACGTTAGCCGCCGCCGCATGCGTCATTCTGATCAACCAATCGAATCTTTCGTGTCCTCCCGGATACAGCCTCGGCGAACGCGAGGCCAAGCGCATGGGGTTTGGCCTCGGTGAGTCTGAAGAAGACGAAGAACGTTTCGAAGGGATCTGTGTCACCGACAAGCACCCCGAGACGTTCTTCGAGCTGCAGTGGCGCCAGCGACAGTTGATGGCCGTGCGCTCCGCGCCGTTCGCGCATGTCATGCCCGGCGCGTTCTCCGCAGCCGTCGCTCAGGGCGAGGCGATGAAGAAGGGCCCGAAGGTTCGCGGCATCGGAGGCTTCTGGGAACAGTACGGTCAGGGTCCCCTCGTCGTCGATGACCCCGCCTTTCCGCGCGTCAATGGGCTCGGTCTGGTGAACGTCATGGGCCGCATCGATGACCTCGAGTACGACGCGGCGACAGGACGTCTGTTTGCCGCGCTCGGCACCGGAGGCATCTGGATGTCCGAAGACGTCGGCGACACGTGGCGCTCGATCGGCGACAAGCTGCCTAGTCAGATCGTCGGCGCGGTTGCGTGGACATCGGCGGGCGGCGGAACGGTTGTGGCGACGAGCGGCGATCCGACGTTCGGTGGCATCTCGGGTTACACGGGCTACGGTGCGTTCTACAGCAACGACCTCGGCGTGACGTGGAAGAAGGCCACCGGCATTCCAGACGGTGCGCTCAGTTTCAAAGTCGCCGTCGATCGATCGAATCCGAATCTCGTGTACGCCGCGACGATGTTCGGCCTCTACAGATCGACGGACGCCGGCCGTTCATACACGAACGTCGCGCTTCCGACGGGGCCATGCGCCGGCGTCGCGGGCGGACTCACGACCGGCCGGCCTGAATGCCACCTCGCGAACGTCGTCACCGATGTCGTCGTGAAGGCGCCGGGCGGCGTCAACTCGAACGTGGGAGTCCCGGCCGGCACCGTGCTCGCTGCAGTCGGCTGGCGCGGCGGCCAGAAGACGTTCCAGATCGCCGGCACGACATATCAGCAGGCGCCGAACAATGGACTGTACCGCTCGACAAGCGGCGCGGCCGGATCGTTCTCGAAGGTCGCCGTCGGCACGCCGTTGGGATTCACACCTCAAGATCGAATCGGACGCATAGAGCTCGGCGCGGCCATCGGCCCGGCGCAGGATCACGACATCGTGTACGCGATCGTGCAGGACGCGGTCGCCGTCAATGGCGGACTCGAGGTGGCCGACGCGCCGAACGTCATCAACGACCCTCGCGGCACGGCGGGTACAAACTTGCATGGCCTCTACTACTCCGCCGATTTCGGTAGCACGTGGCTCCAGATTGCAGATGACAGCGCGATCTCGAAGTATCCGGCGAGCGGGTCCGCGCTCGTCGGTACCGGACAGGCGCAATTCTACGAGCCGGGCGTGCAGGCCTGGTACAACGAGTACATCTCGCCGGATCCAACGCGCCAGGACGCGTCAGGCGTACCAACTCGTATCGTGTTCGGCCTCGAAGAAGTGTGGCAGAACGAGCTCACGACTTTCGGCGTGAGCTCGCCGACGCTCTACAAAGTCATCGGCCGGTACTTCAGCGGAGGCTCGTGCCTGTTTCTCAATCTCGGTGTCCCGGAGTGTCCGCTCCATCGGCCGCCGACGACGAGCACGACGACACATCCCGATCAACACGACGCGGTCTGGGTTCCGCGTGTTGGCGGTGGCGTGACGCTGGCGGTGAGCAACGACGGCGGATTCTTCAAGAACACGGTGCTGGCCGGGCAGGAACTCGACAACGGCGGCTGGGGCAACGGCAATCAGACCGGCTTCAACACGCTTTTGCCGTACGACCTGGCGGTCGCACGTGACGGTACCGTCTGGGCCGGGCTCCAGGACAACGGACACCTCAAGATTCGCGCCTCGGATCGCAAACAGTTCATGACGTTCGGCGGCGACGGCACCTGGGCGGCAGTCGATCCGAACAACAGCGACATCGCCTATCAGGCGCTGCCGGGCGGCGACATGAACGTCACGACCGACGGCGGCACGTCGTGGTCGGCGATGTCTCCGCCAATCACCAACGCGCGCTTCGTGAATCCCTTCGAGATGGATCCCTTCGACTCGAAGCACATCGTCACCGCGGGCCGCCAGATCGTCGAGACGATTCACGGCCCGATGACGGGCATCGAGCTTCTGGCCGACGATGACTGGAAGGTCGTGTTCGATCTGGGCACGGTGGCGCAGCCAGGCGTCGCTCCGAGCGCTGTCGAAGATCAGTCGCCGTCGATGCCACACAACGCGATGACGGCGATCACCGTGATGGGACCGGCCATCTACGCCGGGTACTGTGGCGTGTGCGATGTCCTCAATCAGACCTACCCGTTCAGGAGCGGTCTGGCGACGAACGTCGGCGGAAGTCTGCCGCCGAAGACCGGCACCTCCGATGGATGGCATCTGGCGACAGCGGCCGGACTCCCCAATCGCTACATCACCTCGGTCGCGATCGATCCGGCCAATCCGCGAATCGTGTACGTCACCCTGGGTGGCTATTCGCGCAAGTGGATTCCGCCGGGCGTGCTGAACGACAACAACAGCAACGTCGGCGAAGGACATCTGTTCAAGTCCACGGATGCCGGCGAGACGTTCACGGACATCTCGGGCAATCTGCCGGACGTTCCCGTCAACTGGGTCACGCTTCGCGGACCGCAGCTCATCGTGGCCACGGACATCGGTGTGTTCGCGTCGGATTCGCGAGGCGCGCCCAACTACAACTACGGCCCTCTCGTCGGACTGCCGAACGTGCCCGTCACCTCGATGCAGCTCTCTCCCGGTGACGTCAATCTGCTGTTCGTCGCGGCATACGGCCGCGGCGTCTGGACGTTCAGATTCGCGGAATCGATTCCAGGGCTCGTGCCCATCGGCGGACCGGCGCCGGTCGCGTGCACGTCACCAGTCGGCGGCACGCCAATCGGCGGTTCGTTCGGATTCGAGACCGGACTCGAAGGCTGGACGGCGTCCTTCGGAGTCTCTGGCTCGCCGTCAGGTCTGCCGGCGACGACATGGCGGCCCGGAGTCGGAGGTCACAGCGGCTCGCTCAGCATGCAGGTGATGCCGTATGCAGACATGGGCGACGCGCGCTTGACGTCGCCGCAGATGACCCACGCCGGAGGCTGCGCCTTCGTCACCTGGTGGAACACGCGCGATACGGAGCCGGGCTACGACGTCCTGACGGTCGAATGGTCATCGGACAATGCGCGATGGAACACCGCCGGTGTATTCACCGGCAAGAACGCCGGCGCGAGCTTCACGCAGGAACGCGTGGGCTTCAACGCGCCCGCCGGGCCTCTGTTCGTGCGGTTCCGGTTGATCAGCGACCAGCTGCAGTCGTCGCCTCTCTTCCTGGGCGTGGCGATAGACGATGTGGTGATTGGGAGATAGGCCAATAAATGAATCAATCGATCGATTCATCAATCGGTCAATCCCTATGCTTCGTACATCGTCTGGCCCCCGACGACCGTGCGGACGATCTGGATGTCCTTTATCCGATCTGTCCGCACGGAGTGCGGGTCGTCCGCCAGCATCACGAAGTCCGCGAGCTTGCCGACGGCGATTGAGCCCTTGAGGTGCTCCTCGCCGGAGGCGTAGGCGCCGTTCAGCGTGTTGATTCGGATCGCCTCGTCAACCGTCACGCGCTGATTCGCACCCCACGTCGTTCCGTCCCAGCCCGTGCGGGTGACCATGCCCTGAATCCCCATCAGCGGCGCGAACGGACCCGGCGAGAAGTCCGAGCCAGCGGTCGCATGGATGCCGGCATCGAGCATCGTCCGGAACGCCATGCAGCGTTTCATCAGATCCTCGCCGTAGAACACGAACTTGTCGGTGTTGTAGTACGCGTAGGTCGTGAACATCGCGGGCACGGCGCCGACGGCCTTGATGCGGCGGATGAGGTCGTCGTTGATCATCGTGCAGTGCGTGATCTTCGGACGGGCGTCGGTCCGCGGAAACAGTTTCTGGGCGCGTTCGAGCGCCGTCAGGTACATGTCGATCGCGACGTCGCCGTTCGCGTGGCAGTTCACGCGGATGCCCGCTCGATGCACGCGCTCGACCCAGGCGTTGAGCGTGTCCTGTGATTCCGTGACGTTCCCCTTGTACGGCGGATCGATTCCCTTGTAGGGAATGCTCATGGCCATCGTGCGTTCCGAGAACGATCCGTCCACCGTGTGCTCGGACGTCGCGCCGTACTTGATCCAGTCGTCGCCGTCGCCGGTCTTGATTCCCTGGGTGATCAACGAGTCGGCGTTGCCGGTCTCGTAGTTCACGCGGTGCCGCAGGTCGCCGCGAGCGCGGATATCCCTGATCGCCGCCAGGTCCCCGCCCTGATGGTGGACCGTCGTCAGGCCGTAGCGGGCGAACTGCTTCGAGATGTGCGCGAGTCCGTCGCGCGTGCGCTGCGCCTGCTGCTCCGGCGTGAACTGCGGCCGCCGGCCTGCGCGACCCATTGCCGACCGTGCGCGATCCGTCACACGCCCGTTGAGTTCTCCATTCGCGTCCTTGTCGAACGTGCCGCCTTCAGGGTTGGGCGTGCTCTTCGTGATCCCGGCCAGCTCGAACGCGTTGCTGTTGTAGAACGACGTGTGTCCGCCGCGGTGCTGGACAACGACCGGATGGTCCTTGGAGACCTGATCGAGGTCTCGGACGTTCAGGGGCCGCTTGTCCTTCAGTTTCGTGTCGTCGTGGAAGTAGCCCTCGACCCAGACTCCCGGCGGCGTCTGCTGGGCCTTCGCGCGCAACTTCTCGATGATGCTCGCGATCGTCACGAACTCGACTTCGAACGGGTTGCCGACCAGCACCTCATAGAGGAGCGTCGTGCCGCCCGCGTGGTTGTGCGTGTCCGTGAAGCCCGGGACGATCGTCATTCCCTTCGCGTCGATCGTCTGGGTCTTCTTCCCCGCCCGGGTCCGGATGGCCGCGTTCGTTCCGACTGCCACGAACCTGCCGCCCGCGATTGCCACCGCCTCGGCGCGCGGTATCGCACTCTCCATCGTGTAGATGCGTGCGTTCAGCACGATGAAGTCCGCCTCCTCGGCCTGCAACACCTGCCACACGGACGCAATGCCGGCGGCAATGCCGGCGCCAAAGGCCATGAACTCGCGACGCGTGTGCTTGGACATGCGGGCGATTCTACGCCCGTCCGTCGCGCGATATGCTGGCGATGGAGGCCGGGTCTTTAGACCCGGCGGCGCTGCTTGTTCATCATCGAACTCACCTACACGGCTCCGCTCGATCGCATCGATGCGCACATGAAGGCGCACATGCAGCACTCGCGCAAGCACTATGCGGCCGGGCGTTTTCTCGTCTCCGGCCGCAAGATTCCACGCGACGGCGGCGTCATCCTTGCCACGGGTGGAACGCGCGAGGAGGTCGAGGCCATCGCCCGGCAGGATCCATTTGTGACGGCCGGCCTTGCGGACGTGCGCGTCGTCGAGTTCCGCGCCAGCCAGAAGGCCGCGGATGTGCAGCAGCGGATCGAGGCCGAGCCGTCCCGATGACGTCGCTCCAGCCAGCGCCGGACGCGACCCGCGAGCACGTCGCGTCGCTCGAGCTCACGGTCGCGACTCGCGAGACAGAGCTGGCCGCGCTCAAGGCGCAGCTGCATGCGTTGCAGACAAAGTACCTCGACGAGATCGGACCTCTTTACGCGGAGCTGATTCCGATCGACGAAGCGGTGGCGGAAGCTGAGATCGCGGCGGGCCTGAGGGCGCCAGACGAAGAACCCAATGAACCCACGGAACCCGGAGAACCCCGGGAACCTGTCCCATGCGGTTCCCTTCCCTCTGACAATCTCAAAGATCTTTTCCGCGATGTCGCCCGGGCCGTCCACCCGGACCTCTCGTCGCATCACGACGTCGACGAGCGCACGCGCTATCGGCGCCACTCACTGATGGCCGAAGCCAATCGAGCGTACGCCGAACGCGACGAGGATCGGCTCCGGCTCATCCTGCGTGCGTGGCAGCACGATCCCGACCTCATCGTCGGCGACAATCCAGCCGCCGAAGAAGAACGCCTGAATCGGCGCGCGTCCCGGCTCACGACGCGGCTCGTGGAGATTGACGCGGAGTTCGCAGACCTGCGCCGATCAGCGATCTCGCAACTCAAACAGAAGATTGACGATACGCGCGCGCAGGGCTGGGACCTGTTCGCCGAAATGAGGCGCCAGGTTGAGCGCGAGATCGCGATGGGCCGCGCGACGCTGGCGAAGCTCGAGCGGCGTGCGAAACGCCGGGGCTGAAGCCCCGGCCTACGTAGGCCGGCCCATTAGGGCCGGCATTCGACGTGCTTTTCCTGTCGTTCGTCGCATATCCGTTGAGGCGGCGCGCGGGCAGCCGTAGCTTGGCGGCATGCGCACACACACTCTCCTCACCGTTCTCGTCGTCGTCGGATCGACCGCGCTCTTCCCCGCTGTCGGCGCGCAATCACACCAGCACGCAGCTCCAGCGAAATTGACGCCACTGACGCTTCGGCAGATCGACACTGTGAAATCCGCTGCAGCCTCACTCGCAACATCCGACGGCGCTACCGGCGCCGGGTACCAGCCGGTGCTCGGCTGGATTCCCATGATGGGCACGCACTGGGTTCACGGCCAGAGAATGATGAAGGGCAAGGAAGCCGTGACGCTTACCACGCCGTCGCAGCTGATGTTCAGTAGAGTCAACGGCAAGGAGACGCTGGTGGGGATTGCGTTCGCGTATTACTCGGACATCAGCGACAAGGCGAACCCGATCCTCTTTGAGAGCGAACCCGCCTGGCATGACCATCCCGATCTGTCGCCACCGGGAATGAACATGCACATGCTGCACGTCTGGTTCGTCGATTCGCCTGACGGTCCGTTCGCGGGCATGAATCCTTTCCTTCCGTACTGGGCGGCGGGCGCGACGCCGCCGGACGCCACCCGAATGGCGGACGCCGCGTTCAGTTCGCGCGTGCGAAAGGGCGCGCTCGCGCTGGCAGAGACTGTCGCGACAGAGGGGCTGTTCCCGGTACTCGCAAAACGTGCCGGTCCGCGCGCGGTCCTCGAGGAACGGCGGCCGAAGATCCTCGCGCTGGTCGCACCGCTCAATTCCGCCCACGCCGCAAGGGAGTGGAAGACGTGGGATGCGCTCATGGATGAGTTGGCTGGGCATTTCGATGCCATTCGCGAGGCATACGTAACCTCGGCCCTCGATCCGGCCGTGAAGGCACGGATCAACAAGGCGCTGGACGATATGATCCGCGGCGGACACGCACATTGAAGCCCGCACGTTCCCTCGACTGGCGCATTGCCCTTGGCTGCGCGGTCGCGCTCACGGTGCTGTTCGCGATTCAGGCAACCGGTCAGCCGGTGCCTCGTCGCGACCTGGACCTGACGACCGCGCTGCAACTTCAGGCGGTTACATGGGGCATGTGGCTGTTGCTCCTGCCGGCCGTCGCGGTCGCTGCCAGGCTGCGGCCGCTCGAAGGCCGCCCAAGCGCCGGCTGGTGGCTCTTCACGACCGCGGTGGGTCTGGTCTTTGTTGTGGTGCACACCGTCCTCGCGGCGATTGGCCGGTGGGCTCTCGGCGTCGCGGCTTCACCGGATCTGACGACGGTCATTTCGAATGGCTTCACCGCCGGGTTCGCCAGCAACTGCCTGAGGTACGCGGCCATTCTGCTCGCCATCCAGGCGATTGCGTACCACGACGCCGTGCGCGCCCGCGAACAGCGTGCCGCCAGACTCGAGGCAGACCTCGCCCGGGCGCAGCTCACCAACGTCGAGGCCTGCCTGCGGCCTCACTTTCTCTTCAACACACTCAACTCGATCTCGGCGCTCATCGCCGACGATCCGGGCCAGGCGGAAAAGATGATCGGCGAGCTCGGCGACCTGCTGCGTGCGTCACTCACCGCGGAGCCACAGAGACAGGTGCGGCTCGATGACGAGCTGGCATTCACCGAGAAGTACCTCGGCATCGAGCGCGTGCGCTTTCTGGACAGGCTGCGCGTCACGATCGAGGCGCCACCGGACACGCGCCAGGCGCTCGTGCCGCACCTGATCCTTCAGCCTTTGGTGGAAAACGCCATTCGACACGGCATCGCGCCACTCGAGTCCGGCGGCCGCGTGAGCGTAGCCGCCGCGAGGGACCACGACCGGCTGCGGCTCATCGTGCGCGACGACGGAGTCGGGCCAGGCACGGCGGTCACGACGGACGGCCGCGGGATTGGGCTTGCAGGAGTGCGTGCCAGACTGACGCAGCTCTACGGCGACGGATTCCGCTTCGACCTCGCGCCATCGGCCCCACGAGGCACGGTCGCAAGCATCGACATCCCCTACCGCACGACCGAGATTTGATTCATGACGCGCGAGACCCGCAGGATCCGCGTGCTCATCGTGGACGATGAGCCCCTGGCACGGAAGCGGTTGCGTGCGATTCTGTCGAAACATCCGGACGTTGAAGTCGCCGCCGAGGCCGGCAACGGCATCACCGCAGTGGCCGCGGTCGCAGAACATTCGCCGGATGTCATGCTCCTCGACGTCCAGATGCCAGGCCTGGATGGATTCGGCGTCGTGGCCTCATTCGTCGAGAAGCGCGAGCGCGAGGACGCGCGGTCAAGGACGCCACTGCCCGTCGTCATCTTCATCACCGCTCACGACCAGCATGCGGTGAAGGCGTTCGACGTCCAGGCGCTGGACTATGTGCTGAAGCCCGTCACAGCCGAACGAGTGCTTGCCGCGATCGACCGGGCGATCGCGCGACTCGGCGAGTCCAGGCGCGCCGACCTCGCCAGCGAACTATCCACGCTCCTGGCGAATGTCGATCGCTCGCGCCGGGATGGCCGCCTCGCGATTCGAACCGATCGCGGCGTTCGACTGGTGCCGATGGGAGAGGTGCAGTGGGTGGAGGCGGACGGCGATCTCGTGAAGGTCCACACGCTGCGCACCACTTACGTCATGCGCGCCACGATGGCGGACATGGAGGCGGAGCTGCCGCGCGCGCAATTCGCGCGGGTGCATCGTTCGGCCATCGTCAGTACCGCGTGCATCCAGGAGGTTCAGCCGCTCTTCAAGGGCGACTACATCATCGTGCTGCGAAGTGGCGCGGCGGTCCGATCGGGACGGACCTACCGCGCCGAGGTGCAGGCGCTGATGAAGGCGAGCCGGGGCTGAGGTTGCCGGGGCTCAAGCCCGGCCTACACGTCCGCCGCCTGCGTAGGCCGGCCCTTCAGGGCCGGCGTAGCACCGGCAACTTCGCCGCCGTGAGCTTTGCGTTGACCGCGGCGAGGTCCACTGTCGTGAGCGTCGTCCAGCGCGTCATCACACGCGTGAACTGGGCGCGGGCCGCGGCAATCGCGTTCAGTTGCACCGTCGTCGGTCTGACGTCGGCACCCTGAAGCAGATTCATCACGCCTGAGAGAGCGGCGCCGGCCGTGGCAAATGTCTCCGCCGGTGGGCCAGTGGAGCCACCCGTAGCGGGGGGTGGGCCACCGGCCCGCCCTCCGGGGCCGGCGGCCCCACCACCTCCACCGCCCGCACCGCGTCCGCGCCCTCCGCCGCCTCCGGCCGCGACTCCGACGATCGCCTCCAGCTTCTTGTCGAAGGCCGCGAGCGCGTCAGCGACGGGGCCGACGGCCCTCGGCTGCAGCGTCGCGATCTCATCCCGCCACGCCCGGCCCTGGGCGGCGTTCAACCGCGCAGCCACTGCGCCGTCGTATGCCCCGCGTGACTGCGTGTAGATCTGCTGCATCGCGAGCGCCGGCGTCTTCACGCGCGGATCCTGCTTCACCAGGATCGGCTGCGTGTAGCTCTTGCCGTTCACCGTGAGCCTCACCGTGTACGAGCCGGGGTTCGCCCACGGCGTCGATGGAACCGGCACCGTGTTGTAGCCAATCGCGGCGATCGGCAGCGCCGGACCGCCGACCCGATTCACGCCATCGACCGGCTGGTAGTGCACGTCCCACGTGAACCGGTGCATACCCGCCGTGGTCTTGAGCGTCATCGGCTCGCGATACCAGTACAGAGGAATCGTGGTCGTCGCCGCATTCGGCCTGAACACCTCGTCGTCGCTCGAGTACTTCCGCAACACCGTCTTCCCGTCCAGGATCTCGAGCGTAACCGGGCCGCTTGCCGCGGCTTTCAGGTAGTAGTCGATGATCGCGCCCTCCGGCGGATTCGGCGCGGTCGGCTCGTCCGGTGGCAGCGGCGTATCGGTATTCGTGTTCCAGCGAACGCGCCACGCCGCCTGCGGCTTGTACAACACCGCGTCCTGCTGCGCCGTCGTTGCGCTCACCTGACGAAGCGGCGTGATGTTGTCGAGAATCCAGATTCCCCGCCCGTGCGTGCCGACGACCACGTCATCGTCCTTGATCACCAGGTCGCGGACAGACGACGCGGCCATGTTGAGGCGAAGAGACTGCCAGTTGTCGCCGTCATCGAACGAGACGTAGACCTGCGTCTCCGATCCCGCAAAGAGCAGGCCCTTTCGCACCGGATCCTCGCGGACGACGCTCACCGGCGCCCCGCCCGGGATCCCGTTAACGATTTCCTTCCACGTCTTTCCACCATCGTGCGTGCGGTAGATGTGCGGATTCATGTCATCGAGACGGAGCGTGTTGACGGCCGCGTACGCCGTGAGCGGATCGAATCGGCCTGGGTCGATCGTGAACACCTTCATGAAGTCCGTCACGCCCGGCGGCGTCACGTTCGTCCAGTGGAGACCGCCATCAGCCGTGGTCGCGATGGTGCCGTCGTCGGTGCCAATCCAGATGCGATTGATGTCCTTGTATGACGGGCCGATCGTGTAGATGACCTGCGCGCCGATGGCGCCGCGCTTGGTGTTCTGAACGCGCGACATGTACGAGCCGACGTTCTTCGGCACAGTCCACGTTTCCCGCGTGAGATCGGGGCTGATTTGCGTCCAGTTGATGCCGCCGTCGATCGTCTTCCACAGGACGTTGTTGCCGTAGTAAAGCGTGCGCTTGTCGACCTGGGAAAAGACGACGGGCTGCGTACGCACCGTGCGGTACGCGGGGGCCGCTGGCCCACCCCCTGGTCCACCGGCCCCGCCGCCGCGGCCGACCGGACCGACGTCTGAGACCTGGGCCGTCCGCCGGTCGTATCGCGTGACCTTGCCGCCGTACACGAGATCCGGATCGAGTGGATCCGGCGCCGCATAGCCGTACTCTTCGACGCCGACGGGATGCCACTCGCGGAAGGTGATCTGTCCATCAGTACCGCGGCTCGCGACACAAACCGATCCGCTGTCCTGCTGGCCGCCGCACACGCGGTACGGAAAGGCGTTGTCCGTCATCACGTGGTACAGCGCGGCCGTCGACTGCGTGAACCACGAGCTCCAGGTCTGTCCGCCGTTGAGCGTGACGACGGCGCCCTGATCGATGACGAGCAGCATGATGTCGGGGTTGTCAGGATTCCACCAGATGTTCTGATTGTCGTCGCCGCCGGGCGCGCCCTTGAACGGCACGAATGTCTTCCCGCCGTCCGTGGACTTGAAGCTGACGATGTCTGTGACGACGATGGTGTCGGCGTCTTTGGGATGCACGTGCGGAACGACTTCATTGATCCGTGAGGTCGGGCGATTGTCGGTCGTCGCGCGTGCCCACGTCGCGCCTGCGTCGTCCGATCGATAGAGCCCCGTACCGCCCGCGCCGGCCTCGAGCGTGACGTAGAGCCTCCGTGGATTCGACGGCGCAATCGCCAGCTCCGCATTGATGACGCCGTCGGGCAGGCCTTGCTTCATCTGCGTCCACGTCATACCGCCGTCGGTGGACTTGAACAGCCCGCCATTCATTCCCGACCACGCGCCGTTTTCCCACGGCCCCTGCCGCTGCTCCCACATGGTCGCGTAGACGATTTGCGGATTGGCTGGATCGATGTCCACGTCCTTGCCGCCGGTGTCCTCGTTCTTGAAGAGGACCTGCTGGAACGTGCGGCCACCGTCAGTCGAGCGGAAGATGCCGCGTTCCTTGTTGGGGCCGTACGGATGTCCGAGCGCCGCGACGAACAGCCGGTTCGGGTCGGTCGGATCGACGGCGATCTTGGGTATCTGCTGAGCATCACGAAGTCCCAGATGCGTCCACGTCTTGCCGGCGTCGGTGGATTTGTACATGCCATCGCCGACGGCCAGATCCGGTCGTGGCAGGCCCTCGCCGGTGCCGACGTACACGACATTCGCGTCCGACGGCGCCACCGCGATCGCGCCGATGGAGCCCGTCGGCTGATCCTCGAAGATCGGCTTCCACGTGCGGCCGGCGTCGGTCGTCTTCCACACGCCGCCGTTCACCATCCCTATATAGAAGGTGAAGGGCTGGCTCCGATGCCCCGCTGCGGCCTTCGTCCGGCCCGCGCGAAACGGCCCGATGTTGCGCCATTTCATCTCCTGGAAGAGTGAGGGCGACACCTGGGGCGTGGTCTGCGCGGACGGAAGCGCGACGACAGCGACGAGCAGCAAGCATGCGAAGAAGAGTGGAGGCCGGGTCTTTAGACCCGGCATGCGCCGGTTCATCATGGGCGCAAGTCTACGCCCGATTTGCCAGATCGACCGCGGCACGCGACACTCGAAAGGTATGTCCCGAGCCCAGGTTCGCGCAGTTGTCCTTGCACTGATTGTCGTCGTGACCGTTTCGTGGTCGCCTGAATCTGGCCTCGCGCAGGACATGGCCGCCGCGGCGCCCGGCTCGGCCTCCCCACTCACTGTTGTGTCGCTGAATCTCGAAATGCGCGAGGACGTCGGCCGCATCGTGAACGGCATTCGGGAGATTGGCGCGGACGCCGCGGATGTGCTGGTGCTGCAGGAGGTGGTTCAGGTCGAGGGTGCGCCCGATATCGGCAGCCAGATTGCCGGCTCACTCGGGCTCGACGCCGCGTACCAATCGAGCTTCAAGATCGATGGTGGCCGCAATGTCGGGCTTGCGACGCTCAGCCGCTTTCCGATCGCCCACTCACGCGCGCTGCCGCTGAAGCGTTTCTCACTGATCTTCCGATCGCGCGAACGCTCAGCGCTGGCCGTGACACTCGACACCCCGTCCGGTCCGCTCACCACCTACAACGTGCATCTGGATACACGAATCAACGGTGGGGACCGCGTCGACCAGGTCGCGGACATCGTCAAGGACATGGAAGCCGCGCCCGGCCGTGCGCTCGTGGCCGGTGACTTCAACACCAACGAGAATCTCTGGCTCTTCCATACGATCCCGCTGCCGTTCCTCGGGCGCCAGGGCTCGGGCCTCGAACGGTACATGGCATCGCACGGATTGCGCTCGGCGTTCGAGCGCGGTGCGACGCATGACACGTTACGAATGCGCCTGGACTGGATGTTCCTGAGGGATCTGCAACCAATCGCGCGCGCGATTCATCCGATGGACATCTCGGATCACCACGCGCTGGTCGTCACGATGCGCTAATCGCTTCGTCTGCCTGACTTAGCGGAATCGTCGGCGCCCGGGACGGGACGGTCTCGGTGCGTCACTACCGCCAGCCGCTTCACTCAACGGACGGCCGCCCTCGGGGATTCCCCTGAACGGCCGATCGCCGCCGCCTTGCGGACGCGCTTGATGCTGCGGCTGCGGCCGCTGGCCCTCACCCTCGGGCCGCTGGCCCTGCTCGCGCTGCGGCGCGGGTGAACCAGGACCATGCGAGCGTTGACCGTGATGGTGGGGCCGCTGGCCCTGACCCTGCGGCCGCTGGCCCGCCCCCGCGGGCCGCTGGCCCACGTTCTGGCCATGCGGCCGCCCGGCACCGTGCCCGCCACCGCGTTGCCCCTTCGCGTCGCGGCGCCGGCGCTCCTCGGCCTTGCGCGCGCGAATCGCCGCGATGCGTTCGGCCAGCGGAATCTCCAGCTTGGCCTGCGCTTTCGCGGAATAGTCGAAGTCCGGCACCGTGACGCGCGGCAGCGTGCGGCCCACCGCGCGCTCGATGGCGTGGATCTCGCTCTGCTCCTGCGGCGAGACGAACGTGAACGCCTCTCCCGCCGCTTCCGCGCGGCCCGTGCGGCCGATGCGATGGATGTAGTCCTCGGGTACGAGCGGTACGTCGAAGTTGATCACATGGCCGAGCGCTTCGACGTCGATGCCGCGCGCGGCGATGTCGGTCGCCACGAGCACCGGAATCCGGCCGGACTTGAACGCCTCGAGCGCGGCGGTCCGCTGCCCCTGCGATCGGTTCCCGTGGATGCGATCCACCCTGACGCCTTCGCGCGCCAGGAAGTCCGCCAGCCTGTTCGCGCGATGCTTCGTCCGCGTGAAGACGAGCGCCTGTGAAATGTCGCCGCGCTTGAGCAGCGCGGCCAGCAGCGCCGACTTCAACTCTTGCGGCACCGGATAGACCGCCTGCGTGATCGCGGACGGCGGGGTGGCGTTGCGTTCGCGTTCGATCGCCACCGGGTTCTGCAGCATCTCGTTCGCGAGCTGCCGAATCTCGCGCGGCATCGTCGCGCTGAAGAACAGCGTCTGCCGTTTCGCGGGAATGTACCGCAGGATCTTGCGGATCTCCGGCAGGAAGCCCATGTCGAGCATGCGGTCGGCCTCGTCGAGTACGAGGAACTTGATCTGATCGAGGCGCGCGTACGGCGAGCGGAGATGATCGAGCAGGCGTCCGGGCGTCGCGATGATCACGTCAACGCCGCTGCGGAACGCGTGCTCCTGGGGTCCGTGGCTCACGCCGCCAAAGACCGACGCGCCGGTCACTGGCGTGTGCGTCGCGAGATCCTTCAGATCTTCGAGAATCTGGGCCGCGAGTTCGCGCGTCGGCGCGAGTACGAGCGCGCGCGTTTTGCCGCGCGGCTCATCGATGAGCGAGTTCAGGATCGGCAGCAGAAATGCCGCCGTCTTGCCGCTGCCGGTCTGCGCGGTCGCGAGCACGTCGCGGCCGGACAATGCGGCGGGAATCGATTCGGCCTGGATGGGCGTGGGTCGGACGAAGCCGAGATCCTTGATGCCATTGAGCAGGCTGGGATGGAGCTTGAGAGTCGTGAAGGGCAACTGAATTCCTTAAAGTAGCGCCGGGGGGCCGAAAACTATCGGGCGGGCGAACACCGTCAGTGTATAACAGGTCCCCGAATATGGCCGAAACGTCGGCCCCGCGTAGCCGGCAGGTTCAGCCCGCCGTCAGCGTCCCTTGGGATCCGGCGCGTACACCATCACGTAGAGCGTGTTCCCGATCACGTCCGTGCCCTGAAAGCCGTTTCCAAACGAGAAGCTGAATTCGAAGCCGCGTGCGGCCGGCTCTCCGCTGCACTGCGTGCGGCTCCTGCCGCCGGCGCACGACCAGTACAGGTACGGCTGGAAATTGTGAAACGGCCCCGCTTGAATATCAGGGGCGCGGACGACGGGCTCGCGGGCCGAGAGGTGAAGCAGCTCGATGAGGTGGTTGTAGTACAGGCCGCCCATCGGCGAGCCGCTGCAGTCGTAGCCGCCCTCCGGCATCGTGCAGCTCGGATCGGGATTCGTCGGCGGAAGCTGCCAGCGTTTCTGACCGAGATACCCATCGCGCCCATTCCTGTTCATCGCGGCGATGAAGTCGTCGGCCGTCGTTCGTGACATAGCGCCGTCGCGAACGATGCCGGAGACACCGAACGTGTTTTCCGCGGCGAGGTTGGCATTGGCGAGCCACGTGACTTTCGCGATCGGATCGTAGACGGTCTGCCCGTCGGCGCTCGGCTGCAGCTCCGTGCCGGGCGCCGGCCGCGAGCCCGGCAGCGCTCCGGGAATCATCGGCAGCACGTACATCACATGCGCGGAAACATTCCCACCTTGCCAGCCGGTGTTGAACGAGAACGTGTGATCGCCGTTGTCGCGCCGGTCCGCCCGCCGGGCGCGCTCGCCACCGGGGCGTGCCTTCCCGTTCAGCGACCAGTAGAGGTACGGCTGAAAGTTTCTGAAGGGACCAACTTTGCTGGGCGGGATCGGCACGGCCGTGTTCGGCGACTTGAGACCAAGGCCGCGATAGTAGAGCGACCCCATCGCACCCTGCGCGCAATCGAATCCAAACGAGTTTCCGTTCGGGCCCTTCGCGACACTGCATCCTGAATCCGTCGCCGGTGTCGCCGGAATTGACCAGTCGCTTCGGCCGAGATACTTGCTCGCGTTCAACGCCGCGAGCCACTTTCTCGCGACGGGATACGTCATCGAACCGCTCTTCTGTACAGGCAGGCCGAATGGCTTCGATGCCGGCAGGTTCGCGTCGGCGAGCCACGTGACCTTCAGTTCATCGTCGTGAACGGTCAGGCCGTCCGCGGACCGGACAAAGCGATCGACCGGAGCTTCCGCGCGGAGAAGACATGCCAGGCCGAGCGCGGCGAAGGTAATTAGCGGCCAAGGGCTACGCCGGCGACGGGGTTGAGGCATGGCGCTACTTGCCCGCGAGACCTTCCGTGAGTTCGATCCTGGTCCCGGCGGGATCGATCAGAAAGGCGATCTTCAGCCCGATGCTTGGAACGTTCCGAAGCGGGCTCTCGAAGGTGACGCCGTCGGCTGCGAGTTTCTTGCAGAACGCCTCGAGGTCCTTCACCTCGAAACCGATGTGATCGAGCGAGCGACCCTTCGTCGCGGCCTGCGCCACATCCGTCTTACGGAAACTGAAGCTGATGCCGGGCACGCCGGTCGCGTTCGCATTCGCCGGCGGCGGCAGCGCCGCGCCGAAGTGCTTCACGTACCAGGCGCGGAGTGCGTCGATGTCGGCCGCGTAAAAGTGCGCGTGAAAATGCTCCACGGGCACGGCAAGTGTTGGCGCCGGGTAGAACTCGACTTTCACCTTGTCCGGAAAGATCGCGACGATTTCCATCGCGTCATCGCGCGTCAGTGGAATCGATGCGGCGAGGAGTTTCGTTCTGATAGCCGCCAGGTCTTTGACGCGAAACGCGAAATGATCGACCGTCGACCCTTCTGAACCCTCGGCTGGCTCACCCTTCCCGAGGTCAGAAAGATTCCCGGTAACCTGAGCAGCTCGAGCGAGCCCGTCTTCGTGACCTCGGCGCCGAGGACATCGACCCAGAGTTTCTTGTGGGCCGCTGGGTCCCGCACCATCATGTGTATGTGCCCGGCGGACACGCCGGCGGCGTTCGGCGCTGGCAATTGCGCGCGAACGGGCGCGGCCGAGATCAACAGCACGAGGAGAAGAACGTGTTTACGCATCATGGTGGGCAGACAATACAGAGGATGATTAGGATGTTCAAGAGAGGTGGGGCGTGAGAACACTAGTGTTTTCTGGCATTTTGCTGGTCGTCATTGGACTCGCCGGCAGTGACGTCGTCGCACGCCAGTCGGCGCGTGGGCTTCAGGGCGCCTGGCAGATCACCGAGATCAACATCACCGGTCCGTCGGCTCGAACCATCACATTCGCCGAGCCGCGGGCCAATCTGGTCATCTTCACGGGCAAACACTACAGCCGGGTCGAAGTTCAGTCGGAGAACCCACGGCCGTTGATCCCGGATATCGCCAAAGCCACCGCTGACGAACTACGCGCGACCTGGGGCCCGTTCGTCGCCGAGGCAGGCACGTACGAGGTCACAGGAAACGCGGTCACGATGCATCCGATCGCATCGAAGAATCCCGCCGTCATGGGCCCGACCGTCTTCGTCAGATACACGTTCAATATCAGTGGTAGCTCGCTTCAGTTGACGCAGGACCGCAATCAGAACGGGCCTTTCCCGAATCCGTTCACGATCAAGGCCGTGCGAGTCGAATGAGCTGCGCGTCGCGCAGCGGTCAAGCATTGCCGCGCCGCAGGCGCGCGGCCTCGCGAATCAGCCGCTGCTTCATCATTCGCGGCAACTGCTTGAGCTCGTGCTCGCGCTTGAGCGCATCGGACACCGTTGCGAATTCTTCCGAGTAGACCAGCCTGACAGGGCGTCTCCCACGCGTGTACTTCGCGCCCTTGCCGCTGTTGTGCAGCTGCAGGCGCGCGCGCAGATCGCGCGCGTAGCCGGTGTAGAGGGACTTGTCGTTGCAGCGAACGATGTAGACGAAGTGCACGGCCGCTCCGAAGGATAGCGGACGCGCGGCGAGCGATCACGATACTCTTGTGCGTGACGTCAGAGACCCCCGCCCCTCGCTTCGATTCGCTCGGCCTGTCCGCTTCCCTCGTCAAAGCCGTTTCCGCGCTCGGCTACGAGGAGCCCACGCCGATTCAGCGAGAGGCCATTCCCGTGCTGCTCGCCGGCCGCGATCTGATTGGCCAGGCCGGCACCGGTACCGGCAAGACCGCGGCGTTCGCGCTGCCGTTGCTCCATCGGCTGCTCGAGCCGCGCAAGGCGTCTCAGGCCGGGTCTAAAGACCCGGCCTCCATTGGGCCCCGTGGCCTGATTCTCGTGCCGACGCGCGAGCTCGCGATGCAGGTCGCGGAAGCCGTGCACAAGTACTCGAAGCAGACCAGCTTGCGCGTCGTACCGGTCTACGGCGGCGCACCGATGGATCAGCAGATCCGCTCCCTCCGCCGCGGCGTCGACATCGTGGTCGCCACGCCCGGCCGCGCGCTCGATCTCATGCGCCGGAAGGCGCTGGTGCTCGACGCCGTCGCTGTGCTCGTCCTCGACGAGGCCGACGAGATGCTCGACATGGGATTCGCCGAGGACCTCGAGACGATCCTCACAGCCACACCTGATTCGCGACAGACGGCGCTCTTCGCGGCGACGATGGCACCGCGGATTGCGGCGATTGCGGAAAACCATCTGACGAAACCGGCGCGGGTGATGATCAAGGGCGAGAAGCGCGCCGCCGGCAAGCTTCCGCGCGTTCGCCAGGTCGCGTTCATCGCCGCACGCGCGAACAAAGCCTACGCGCTCGGGCGCATCCTGGAATTCGAAGAACCAGCGTCGGCTATTGTCTTCTGCCGTACCCGGCTCGAAGTCGAAGAGCTCACGGACACGCTCAAGTCCCATGGTTACGACGCGCAGGCGCTCCACGGCGGCATGGAGCAGCGGCAGCGCGATCGCGTCATGGCGATGTTCAGGCAGGAGCAGGCGCACGTGCTCGTCGCGACTGACGTGGCGGCCCGGGGCCTCGACATTGACCATGTCTCTCACGTGATCAACTACGACATCCCGACATCACCAGAGGTCTACGTGCACCGGATCGGCCGCACGGGCCGCATCGGCCGCGAAGGCGTTGCGATCACGCTCGTCGATCCGCGCGAACAGCGCCTGCTCCGGCAGATCGAAGGACTCACGCGCCAGCCGATCGAGGTCGCGCCGCTCCCGACGGAGGCCGCGCTTCAGGCAAAGCGTCTCAGCGCCATGCGCGCCGCGATCGAGGAACGCATCAAGGCGGGCGAACTCGACGGCCCGCGTGCGTTCGTGGCGGAGCTTGCGCACAACGTCGACATCCTCGACATCGCGGCCGCCGCGGTATCGCTGCTTCAGGATGGTGGTGAGTCAGAGGACGACGATGATGATGGGGATCACGATGATCGCGGGCCAGTGACCCATCGGGGTGGGTCAGCGGCCCACCGGGAGGGGCCAGCGGCCCACCGGGAGGGGCCGGCGGACCAGTCAGGCAGGCCAATGACCCTGCTCTGGGTCGGCGCCGGCCGCACTGCCAATATCCGCCCGGGCGATCTGGTCGGCGCAATTACGAGTGAGGCGCGTCTCGACGCGCGCGAGCTCGGCAAGATCACGATCACACCAAGCTATTCGCTGGTCGAGCTGCCGGAAGCGCTCGCGGACCGCGTCATTCGCGCGCTCCAGAAGACGACGTTGCGGGGACAGCGGGTCGAAGTGCGGAGAGATCGGGGACGACGAACGTAGCGTTGTCGGCGGGCTTCAGCCGAAGGTCTTACCAGGAGTGGGTCATCGTGCGCCGGGTCTGTTCAACGTCCCAGCTCGCTCTGGCCTGAGACTGCTTGCTCGTCAGCTTCGTGTCCAGGTAGTGCTTCTTCAGCGCCTTATGGAGATTCGCGAGGTCCGTGTCGAGGTGCTTCCCCTTCTTCTTGAACGCACGAATCAGGGTTTCGACGGTCGGGTCGGCGTACGTCTGTTCAGGTCGCTTCATGGCATCTCCATTATCCTCCTCATCGGCCTCCTGACGCTGGCTGGTTGCGGACGCACGTCCGCGTCGCCAACACAGCAACCGGCCAGCGGGTCTGCCGCTCCCGGGTCGACCTGGACCGTGACGGGTACGGTGTGGGTTGCAGGCTCCTTTGGTGTTGAAGTCGCGACCAGAGGCGAGGCCTTCGCCTGGGTCGAAAGCGGCGCGCCGGGCGATGCCGGTCGCGCGACCGATGTCACTCCGATTTCGGTCGAGGGTCGCTATGACCTCACGATTCCGGCCGGCACGAAGCGCATTCGTCTCCAGGGGCCGCTATTCCAGCCGTGCGCTGTCACGCTCGAACCCACGGGCGACACAATCGCCGACATCTTCATCGTCCGCGACGAGAGCATGCTCGGCGCGCACCTTCCCGCCGCGCTGGTCGGCCGGGATCCAACGCTCGCCGGCGAGATTTATGAGATGGCGCCCGGCTCATTCGGCACGCCCGCAAGCAGGCGGCCGCTCGAGAACGTCACCGTGTTGCTCGACGCCGTCAACGGAAACGGTCACGTCATCGCCCGCACGCGCACGGACCAGGACGGCCGCTACGTGTTCTGCAATGTGCCGTTTCTCCCCGGCCTCACGGTTACGGCGGGACTCAACGGCTACGAGTCGTTCGCCTCGTCCGGCGATCTCACGGGCAGATCGACGTTGGATGTGGAGTTGCGGAAGAAGTAGCCGAGCGCGCGCCCGGCCTCCTCAGATCTGGGTCTTCCGTTGGGCGGCGATCCTGAGGATCCCGTTGATGGCGATGTGGAGGATGACGTAGGCGACGAGCGCGACGACGATCGGCATGAGCAACGTGTGCCCGCCGTCCGAGCGTGGACTTCCCACAATGTCCCTGAATGGCGCGTAGAACGGAGTCGTCACCGCAACGACGAACTTGACGAATCCGGCGGAGCTGCGTGCGGCAATCAGGGCCAGCAGGAAGCGCATCCCCATGAGGGCGTACACGAGATAGAAGAAGTAGTCCACGAACTGCGAAATCCTCGCGGCACCCCTGGAGCGATCGACTTCTCGTTCGGTGCTGATGACTTCGTCGACGGCCTTCTCGCGAAACTGACCGGCGACCAGTTTTATCTTCCGTGACTCGTCCGCCGCCGGCGCCTGCCGCGCCTCATCGGCGATCTCGGCCTGCACCTTGCCCTCCACTTCGGACTTTACTGATTCGTGCTGGACCGATCGCCGCGCTTCTTCCGCCGCCAGTGGTTCAGCCATCCATCCACCTTAGGCGGACGTCGCAAACGCGTGCTGTACCCAAAGGCACATAACGGCGCGTGCCGCACTCACGCGCCTGTGCTGTTCGGTACACCCAATCTGGGGCCAGCCACGTAGGCTGCTCAGTTGGAGTACATAAGAATGACAACGCATACGAAATACCCGCGCGCGAGCCGCCGGGCGATTGGAATCATCACAACGACACTTGTTGGCGCGGCACTGCTGGCCTCGGTCGCAGTGAGCCCCGTGTCGGCGCAGAAGAAGGACTTGACGGACGAGGTCAGCCAGTCCGACAAAGCGGCGCGCGTGTTCAAGGAAATCATGGACGCGCCGGACAAGGGCATCCCCCAGTGGGTGCTCGACAAGGCCGAGTGCGTGGCCGTGTTTCCCAACGTGCTCAAAGCAGGGTTCGTCGTCGGTGGCCGCGGCGGGCGTGGTGTGGCAAGCTGCCGCACAACCTCCGGCTGGAGCGCGCCTGCGTACTTCAACCTGGGCGGCGGCAGCATCGGGTTCCAGATCGGCGCGCAGTCCACGGACTTCGTCATGCTCTTCATGAACACCGGCGGCATGAACAGTCTCTTGTCCAATGAATTCACGCTGGGCGGCGATGCGTCCGTGGCCGCCGGCCCGGTCGGCCGCCAGGCAGGCGCAGACACCGACCTCAAGCTCAATGCGCAGATTCTTTCCTACTCACGCAGCAAGGGTCTGTTCGCGGGTCTTGAGCTCAAGGGCGTCGTCATCAAGCCCGACAAGGACGACATGAGCGACGTGTACGGCGCCGGCATGATGGCCAAGCAGGTGCTCGCAGGCAATCAGTCGATGGCGATCGCTTCCGTGCGCGCCTTCCCGATCATGCTTGCGCGCTACTCGACCCGCGTCGGCACCAAGTAGGACTCAGGGCTTTACTACGATCCGTCACCACGCGCGACGTCGACATAGCGATAGTCTTCGTCGCGCGTGACGTGCACCTGCCAGGGCTGGCAGCAGACCTCACAGTCCATCACGAGCGTGCCGGCCACTTCCGGTTCGATGTAGATCTCGACTTGCTCACCGCAGTAGGGACAGGTGATCTGGAACTGGGTCGTGTCGGGATCGTCAACCGGCATCTCCCCTACTTCTTAATCTTCCCGTCGCCATCCAGCAATCGAATCTCGCCGAGGTTCAGGCCTTTGAGGCTCTCCTCGATCTTGGCCCGGTCGCCGACGATGACCCATACCTTGCGGCCGGTGACCGACTTCGAGACCGCCGAGGTCACCTGAGCCGGAGTCACAGCGCGGACGTTCTGCGCAAACGTCGCGTAGTAGTCGGCCGGAAGATCGAACGTCGCGATTTCCTGCAACGCCGATCGAATCGCGCCCGTCGTCTCCCACCGACCCGCCATCGTCCTGGTTTGGCGATCCTTGGCCTCCTGGACTTCGACCGCGGTGATCGGCCTGTCGTCGATGACGGCCTTCAGTTCCTTGATCATTTCGATCACGGACTCGCGCGTCTTGTCCGTCTGCACCGGCGCATAGACGATCCACATGCGCTGACCGCGCGCGTCGAACGCGAAGCTGCCGGCGCCGTACGACCAGTGCTTGTCCTCGCGCAGATTCAGGTTGACGCGCGATCCGAACGCGCCGCCGAACGCGTCGTTGAACATCGTGAACGCGAACTCATCGGGGTTCTTCTTCGGCGCGATGAGCTGGCCGGAAATCACGACGCTCTGCTCGGCTCCCGGTCGATCGACGATGTAGATCTGGTCGCGCGCGAGCGCGGGAACCGTTGGAATGTTCTTGGTCGGAACCGTACCACCCTTCCACGTCTTGAACACGCGTTCGAGCTTCGCCGTCAGCGCTTCCATCGTGATATCGCCAGCCACGATGAGCGTCGCGCGATTCGGTTTGAACCAAGCCTGATGGAACGCCGACAGGTCGGCCCTCGTCATGGCGTTGACCGACGCTTCGGTGCCGGATCCGGTCAGCGGCTGGGCATACGCGTGCCCTGGACCGTAGAGCAACCCGGGCAGCACACGCAACGCCACGCCGATGGGATCGACCTTCTCCTGCTCGATATTCGCGAGCGCGTTCTTCTTCAGGCGATCCAGATCTGCTTGCGGGAACGCCGGATTGAGGAGCACGTCCGCGAACAAATCGAGCGCGGGATCGAGCCGCTCGGTGAGAACCGACAACGAGACCGTGGACGTGTCGAGATCGGCCCCGGCGCCGATGTCGGCGGCTATCAGCGCGCGCTGGTCCGCCAGCTGCAGCGCCGTCCTCGTGGACGTTCCCTGCGTCAGCATCGCCGCGGTCATCGACGCGACGCCCGGCAGATCTGCGCGATCCGCCGAGAATCCGCCGTCGAGGATCATCGTCATCCGGACGACCGGTACGGCTTTGCGATTCGCGAGCACGACCTTGACGCCGTTGGAAAGCGTCGCGGTCTGCGAGGCCGGCAACGGCGCATCCGGGGGCTGGTTCGCGTCGGGCAGCTTCGTTCGATCCGCGGTTGATTTCGTCGTCTCGTACTCCGCGAACGGCGTGACCTCGAGGACATAGACGCCGTCCGACAGCCAGCGCTGCGCCGCACCCTGCAGATCGGCAGCCGTGGCCGCCTGAATCTCACGCTGATCCTTCAGGTACGCCTCGGGATCTCCCAGCAGCACCTGGCCGCGCGCGAGCAAATCGGACTTGCCGCCGAAGCCGCCGATGCGCTCGATGCCGCGAACGTATCCCGAGAGCGCCTGCGTGCGAGCGCGTTGCACTTCCTCGGCCGTCGGGCCTTTTGCGATGAACGTGCCGATCTCTTCGTCGAGCGCGCGTTCCACGGCTTTCGCATCGCCGCCCGGCTGCACGTCCGCCCAGAACCATACTTGTCCGCTGATCTCGCGATCGTCCTGGAAGCCAACGACGCTCGTGGCGGTGCGGTCTCTGTAGACCAATCGCTTGTACAGTCGCGACGACTCCCCGCCGGCGAGAAGATCCACGACCAGGCCGAGGTACGTGGAGTCTGCGGTCCCGAACTGCGCCACGTTCCACACCTTGATGATTCGCGTCTGCGGCACGCGATCCTGCATCGTCTGCCGCTGTACACCCGTGCGCTTCGCGACCCACGCCTTCGGCTTGATGAGCGGCGGGCCGGACGGAATGTCCCCGAAGAACTTCTCGACGCGCTGTTTGATGTCCGCTGGATTCACGTCGCCGGCGACCACGAGCGTCGCGTTGGCGGCGCCGTAGTACTCGGCGAACCAGCCTTTCACGTCCTCGAGGGACGCAGCATTGAGGTCGTCCATCGATCCGATGACTGACCAGGAGTACGGATGTCCCTTGGGATACGTGTTCTCCGCGACGGTGATGAATGACTTGCCGTACGGGCCGTTCTCACCCTGCCGCTTCTCGTTCTGGACGACGCCGCGCTGCTCGTCGAGGCGGGCTTTGTCGATGACGCCGACGAGATGGCCCATGCGGTCTGACTCGAGCCACAGGATCCGATCGAGCGCTGAGACCGGCACATTCTGGAAGTAGTTCGTGCGGTCTTCGTTGGTCGTGCCGTTCAGGTCGGTCGCGCCGACGGGCTCGACGGCTTTGAAGTAGTCGTTGTTGTAGTGCTCGCTGCCGTTGAACATCAGGTGTTCGAACAAGTGCGCGAATCCCGTCCGCCCGGGCTTCTCGTTCTTCGAGCCGACGTGGTACCACACGTTCACGGCCGCGATCGGCGCCTTGTGATCCTCGTGCACGAGCAGCGTGAGGCCGTTCTTCAGCACGAACTTCGTGTAGGAAATGTCTGGAATTGGCGCGGCCTGCGGCGCCGGCCTTGCGGGCGTTTGCGAGTTGAGCGTCAGACCACACAGCGCGACGAGGATGAGCGCGCCTACCAGACGGGATCTCATGAGGGGCCTCCGAAGTGCGTAGTGTAAGTGGAACTCAGTCGCGAGTCGTCTTCTCCGTCAGTCTCTGAGAGGCCAGATACGGAACAGCCACGGCACGGGCGCATCCGCCGGGCGCCGCGACCAGAGGTACTCGGCCATCTTCCCCGACCCAAACGCCATGATCGCTCCGGTGAAGGCGGCCTTGATCAACGCTTCGGTCGCGGTCTTTTCCTGACGCGCGCCGAAGGCCCAGGAGACGACCTCGATTGAAAGAAGCACGACGAAATTCAGCACCATGATGCGTCGCCCGACGCGCCGGGCTTCACCGACAGCGTCGGGCGGACGAGGTGGTCCGGCGGCCCACACCCAGGACTGCCCAGCCGAGATCCAGATCAGCAGCGCCGGAAGCGCAAGGATTACGAGAAGAGCCGTGACGGGCAGCGGCAGTGGCGACCAGAGCAGCAGCATCGGCGCGACGAGCAGCGCGACCATGACGCCGATGAACCAGCGATGCCGTCGAGAAATGCCCGGTGGCGTGGGCATGGGCAAGGAGCTACTTCGCCTGTTCGATTTCAACTTCGGCCGTCGATGACCGAGGTTCCGGAATCTGGCGCCCCTGAGAGCGAAGAAGCGCCAGGTGTTCCGTGATCGCTTCCTGAATCAGGCGCTCGACCTCCTCCCTGGACTCGCCAACGGCAAAGCATCCAGGCAGGTCGGGGACAGTTGCACCAAAACTGGTCGCACCCCTTTCGATCACAACCGCGTATCTCATTGCCGTCTCGCCTTCCAGTCTAGCCCAGCCTGCCGGTAGATACCCCTCAGAGTACCGGTGGGAACTTCACTACCCTCGGCGCCTGCGACAGTGACGATGCCCGGTTTCGTCGAATGCGCAAAATGTCGGTGACTTCGTGATTGTCTGAGCTGCTCCCAACCATCGTCCCTCAGCACTCGGAGTACGTCGCGGACTTTCACGACCCCAGCAAGTGCAACGAGGATGCCGACTCACCGCAAGAAAAGGCCGTATCGTCGCGAAGGTCCTGCGGCCCGTATCATTCGTCAGCCGGATTGGAGGCTAAATGCAGATCGAGGTCAAGTTCGAGGTGTTCAAGAGTTCGATGAAATCGTGGGAGAAACTTTGCGCGGAAGCGGCCGCGTTCGCAACCGCGAAAGGGCCTGACCGAATCATCAACATATCGATGTCGGAAGACCACTCCAAGGGCGTGATTGTCGTCTGGTATCGCGAGTAGCCAACGCGGGGATCTGTTTCTTCGGAATCTGGGCCAATGACCCCTGTGCAACTAGGCCATTGGCCCGGCAAATGCCGATCGCGACATCCCGCGGGGCTCCTGGGGGCCCCACGGCCGCCAGTCGCGCGCGCCCAAGCGCTACTTCGCCGGGTGCGCCTGCCAGAGGATGTTGATGATCTTCCAGCGGCCCTCGTACTTGGCGAGCTGCAGATAGTCGATGCCCCACATCGCGGTCACCTTCGCGCTGGCGGTCTGATCAGCAACGTCCAGGATTTCCACCTTCTTGATCGAGAGGTCGCGATTCTTCTTGGCGTTCCAGGTCTTCGCGAGCGCGACGAGCTGGTCGTAGGTCATCGTTTCCTGCGCGCCCCAGGGCGCGGTGGGAGAATCACGCCAGAAGCCGCGCTTGGTGAGCTGCGGATGGACACTGCGCTCGATGCGCGACGGGTCGGCGTTATACAGACCCTCGACGTAGTCCAGCGCCGCCGCTTCGACGCCAGCGCGATCGAATCCCTTCGCGATCGGGCTCGTCCCTCTACTGGCCTGGTCCGCAGCGATCGGCATCGCCGCCGCCACACCAAGCGCCACAACGAACGACGCGAGTAGTGCTGTCTTCATCAGTGCCTCCTGCCTGTCGTTACCCGTCATCACTTGTCGTCACCCGTCGTTACCTGAGTCCTTTGACGAGAAATAAGTCCGAGTTTGTTGCCGTGAAGTTGCACGTGTACGAGCTGCCGTCGGCCGAAACCAGCACTGTGCAGCCCGTGGTGAGCGCCTCCTGTGGCGGGATGATCGTTCTGACCGGCGTCCGTGTGCCTGTGGCCAGATCCAGCCGGCTAACCAGAATGGTGCCATTCGGCCCCTGACGACGAACGAACACGGTGTGCGCGTCGATGATGCGGAGTACGCCCTCGGCAGCTTCGAGAAACTTGATCGGCTCCGGCGCGCCACCGGGCGGATCGATGGGAAAGAGTTTGCGCTGGCCGTCCGCGTCGCGCGCCATCACCTTGGTGCCGTCCGGAACCAGTTGTCCGGTCACGACGCCCTCGGGTGTGACTGGTAGGGCCGCGCCACCAGAGAGCGGCTGAATCCACGTGCGAGGCGGCTTCCCGGGCTTGTATCCATTGAAGATGAAGCGTTTGCCGTCGGGAAGGAATCGCGCACTGACGTGCGTGATGTCGTCCTGCGTGAGCGCGCGTGCTTCGCCGGCGCCCGTCGGCATCAGCACGAGCTGCTCGGGCGACGTGTCGATGTTCTGTGCGATCACCCATTTGCCGTCGGCCGACATCGCGAGCCCGAGTCCCTTCCCCAGGCGGACCGCCGGCGATCCGTCGGTCTTCCGAATGAATGTGCTGTACCCTTTGCCGCCGCCCTCGCCCGCTTCGGTGATCAGCAGCGTGCGGCCGTCTTCGGAGAGCATGCTGGCCTGCGTCCAGTCGAGCCACGAAATATCACGCTCGCGCGTTTCGCCGGGCGGCAGCCCGACCACCGCCATGCGTTCGTTGTCGTGCGAGACGAGCACCGAGCCGTCGGCGCCGACGTCTCCGAGATACAGGCTGCCTGGCACGCGAAGCACCGTGCGCACGGTGCCGTCCATCGCGCCGGCCATCACCGCGCGCGACAGGCCATTCGCAGCGCAGCTGAACCAGACTTCCTTCCCCGACGGCAGCCACGCCATTCCCTGCGTGCTCTCGCAGTTGATGGACATCGAAAACTTCTTGCCCGCGCCATCGACGATCGACAGCGTGCCGCGGTCGTCTCCGATGATCGGCTGATCCAGAAACGCGATCTTCTGACCGTCCGGCGACACGCGCACGTGGCTGATCCAGCCGTCGGTCTTGTAGAGGACCTTGCCGATCGGAAACTCGAGCTGGTATTTGCCGTCTACGACGCGGGAAACGGCGAGGTTGGAGCCGTCGGGCAGCCAGTCCGCATCCTGCACGTCTTCAAGGACATCCCGCGACGCGCCGCCGGTCATCGTCGCGCGTGCCAGCGTCCCCGGTCGTGAGTAGCCGGTGATGTTGCGCCGCTTCTGGATGATGGCGAGGTCGCCCTTGGCTGAAACCGACACGACATCGGCATCCAGATACGGGAGCGATAGCGATTCCGTCGTGTCGCTGCGTGCTGCGTAGACCTGGCGCGGAGTGCCCTCCCACGCCGCCGAGTACACGAAGGTGGTGCCGTCTTTCGACATGCGGGCCGACATCACGGGTCCGCGGCGGTACGTCAGGCGCCTCATGTCCGGCTGGCTGGGCGGCTCCGGCTGCGACGTGAAGCGGCCGGCGAAGAAGGCCGCGGCGCTGGCCGCGATGACGACGCCTGCGATCACGAGCGGCATTGTCTTGCTGCGCGCAGGAACGTCGTGGAGCGCCTGGTGGGCCGCTGACCCCTGTAGGTGGGCCATTGACCCCGTGTGGACTCCGCTCGACGTCGACGCGCCCGAAAACGCCTCGAGCGAGATCGCGAGGTCGTGGGCCGAGTGGAACCGATCGGACGGCAGCTTCTCGAGACACCGCCGGATCACGCGCTCCAGCGCGCCCGGCACGTTCGCCGTGACCGCGCTGAACTCCGGCGGATCTTCTTTCAGGATCGCATTCATCGTCTCCACGTGCGAGTCGCCGCGGAACGCGCGCTGCCCGGTCAGCATCTCGTAGAAGATCGCGCCGAACGAGAAGATGTCCGTGCGGTGATCGAGTGCGAGGCCGCGGACTTGTTCGGGAGACATGTAGCCGACAGTCCCGAGGACCATGCCGGGCGTCGTGTCCGCCATCTGCGTCTGCATCGCAGTTGGCGCGGCGCCGGCCTGGCTTTCAGGTCCGGCGCTCTTGGCAAGGCCAAAGTCGAGGATCTTCACCGCGCCATCATTGGTAATGAAGATGTTCTCGGGCTTGAGATCCCGATGGACGATGCCACGCTCGTGGGCAGCGGCGATACCGCGGACGATGTGGACCGCGAAGTCTATGGCCTTGCGGACGGGCAGCGCTCCGTCGGACAAACGCTGGCGGAGCGTCGTACCCTCGAGCAGCTCGGTGACCGCGTAGGTGATCGCCGGCGTGCCCTGCACTGAGCGACTCTGAGAGTCACCAGGAGTCGAAGTGCCGAAATCAAAGATCGCCAGGATGTTCGGATGCGAAAGCGCCGCAACCGCATGCGCCTCGCGCTCGAATCGCGCCAGCGCCGCCGGATCCTGCGCCAGCCGCTCGGGCAGGACCTTGATGGCGACCTCGCGATTCAGCTTCGCGTCGCGGGCGCGATAAACCTCGCCCATGCCGCCAGCGCCGAGAGCCGAGATGATTTCGAAAGAACCGAGACGTGTACCTGCGGCTAGCGGCATGGGCTCGGCCGTCCTCTTCTAGAAGTTGCGTGGGGCCCCACCCCCACGCCTGGAGGGCTCGACGCGCTTCGCGCGCTCGCCCGGCCGCAGGCGCTCATGCCGCCTGCGCCGAGAGGAGAAATAATTTCGTACGTGCCGAGTTTGGTGCCCGCGGGGAGTGACATGCGGAGCAAGTGTATGCGGTTTGGAGGGCGCCGCTCGAAGCGCCCGGTTACTACGATCGTTGTCGGCCGCCGGCCGACGCGCTTGTGGAGCGATCGAGGCGCCGCCGCGGGATCTGATTCTGTGCGTTTCTGGGCCAATGACCCCTCACTCCTGGGGTCATTGACCCATTGATTCGGAATCGTGGAATCACATGGGGCGTTTCCCGCGAAAACCAATCTCCCGGCGTGGCGCCGCAGGCGGCGCCATCAGCTGCCTGATGGCCTCGAAGACGACGCTGAACTTGCCGTCGTACTTCCGCTCCAGATCTGCGAGCTTGCGGGCGAGTTCGGCGTTGGAGTCGAGCATACGGCGCAGCTGGACAAAGGCACGCATGATCTCGATGTTCACCGCGATGGCGCGAGGGCTCCGGAGAACGGACGAGAGCATGGCGACGCCTTGCTCGGTGAAGGCGTAGGGAGCATATTTTCGATGCGACCCACGGCCAGCGTTTAAGGTCACAAATTGTGACCTTAAACCCTCCGCCGCCTCGGTTGGAGCGAGCTGGAACATGAAGTCAGACGGGAAGCGCTTGATATTGCGCCTGACGGCCTGATTCAGCACCTTTGTCTCAACTCCGTACAACCCAGCCAACTCAGTGTCGAGAATCACATTGAGCCCGCGGATGCGAAGAATGGCATGTTCGATCTGGCCCGGCACGATGGATGGTCGATTGGCCATGATGCGTTGCCGTGGCCGATCTACTGCAAGCGCGGTGCCGAACTCGCGCGGCTGCAAACCGAAGTGCGGGTCTTGCGACGATGGAGTTTCTCCAAAGCTTTCGAGGAATCGCATTGGAGAATCGTCAAACCGGGTGCTGACAGGACTGTTCAGCCCGCCTCGTCACCTGTCGTTACCTGTCGTCACCCGTCGTTACCCGTCGTTACCTGCCTGCCTTTCGAAGCACCATGTACGGATCGATCGGCGTGCCCTGCCACCATTGCTTCTTGTCGTTGAGCCTGTAGATCGCGAAGTGCAGGTGCGGGGTGTCGGGTGGAGCGTTGCCGGACGTTCCGACAAACCCGAGCAGCTGGCCACGCCGGACCTCGGCGCCGCCGGTCAGTCCTGGAGCGTATCGCTCCAGATGCGCGTAGTAGTAGGCATAGCGGGACGCGGGATCGAACTGATAGACAGTCAGGCCGCCCGCCTTGCTCGTGAAGAGCCGCGCGATGGTGCCGTCCTCGACGGCGAGCACGGGCGTGTTGCGCGGGGCCAGGATGTCGATCGCCTCGTGCCGCCGGCCCTCGCCGCGCTTGTCGTCGAATGACTCCTGCAGGTCATCGACCTTCATGCCCTTCACGGGCAGCATGAGCGCACGCGAGTGGAGATCAGCGAGCGAGTCCGCGCCAATCACCGGCATCACAGCAGTGCTGCGGCTCGTTCGGATCGGCTCATCGTCTCGTCCTTTTGCGGACGGCTGCTCGCGCGGAACGCCCCCGCGTGCCTCGGCCTCGGTCGCGAGGGGACCGCAGTCGTCCGCGAGCCGCGCCTGCAGACGCGCCGGAGCGTTCTGGATGCTCCAGATCAGCGCACTCGTCACGCCGGCACCGGCAAGGAATGCCAGCGCGTGCGACCACGACCGCCTGACTCTTTTCATGTTGATCCTGACCGCCGAAGCGGAAGCCCAGGCCTATTGTTCGAACAGCACGACGGTCCCCTTGCGTACGAGGCTTGCGACGTGGAGCGCGTCCCAGTTCGTCAGGCGCACGCATCCATGCGATTCGGTGTGCCCGATTTTTCCGGGCTCCGGAGTGCCGTGGATGCCGTAGTGCTCGCGCGTCAGGTCGATCCACACCAGGCCGACGGGATTGTTCGGGCCGGCCGGAATCTTCGCCTTCGCGTGGGTGGGATTCGCGTCCCAGAACAGTTCCGGGTTGTAGTGAAACGCCGGCCGCCGGCTCACGGTCGTCACGGCCCACTTCCCGATCGGCAGTGGATCGTGCTCGCTGCCGCTCGTCACGGGCGCGTGAAAGACGACCGTCCCCTTCTCGTCCACGAGCGTCAGCGACGACGTGCTCTTGGAGACGACGATGGTGAGAGCGGGACCGGGCGGCACGCTGCCACGCGCGGGCGCCGGCTCTTCGCCTCCTCGGGGCATCACATTGGGCACGGTGATTGATTCACCGGCGGCGAACTTCGCGCCGGGATTCAGTTTCCGCAGCAGCGCCGGCGAGCAATGAAAGCGCTCGCCCAGCGCTTCGAGCGCGGACGAGTAGTTCAGTGCCTCGAGCTTCGACTGCTCCATCAGGTCGCGCGGGATCGGTTGCGTGAAGGGCCCGGCGACTTCTTCTGGCGCGATCTTGTGCGCGACCGTCGTTTCAGCGGAATCGGACTCCAGGTCCCGGCCCGCCTTCTTCGCCGCCGCCAACGCGCGATCGGTGTTCGCGCCCGGCACGCCGTCAATTTCGCCCGGCGAGAAGCCGGCCCGATCGAGACGGATCTGCTGATCGAGCACTGAGATTGCCCCGGCCGCCTGCGCCTGCGGCGCTGATGCGGGCTTCTGCTGCGCCGCTCCACCGATCGGGACGGCGACGGCCGTCATCGCTCCGAAGAATGCCGCGATTGTCCACCGCGCGCGCTTAATTACCGACTTCTGGTCGCCGTTCTGCCGAGATATGCCGCTGGACGTCATAAACCCAACCTCAGCCAGTACATGAGCAATGGCTGTGCCGTCGCCGGGATTGCGAGCGGTAAACTGACGCATGCTCTCTCGAACCGTCGCTGTTCTGATCTGCGTCGTCTGCCTCAGCGGCTGGAGCCTTGCCTCGCCGAAGCTCGAAGAGCGAAGGCAGGCACAGACTGCGCCCCTCAAGCCGCGCACTCTCACTGCGGCGGATCTGCAGAAGCTTCACTGGATCGAGGGTTGCTGGAGGGGTACCGGCGGTGGCGTGCCGACGTTCTACGAGCGGTATCGCTTCGAGGGAACCACGCTCCTCGTGGACACCATTGAGGACGACAAGGTCAAGGACACCAGCCGGTTCGAGCTCAAGAACGGCGAGTTCGGATCCGGCGCCGATCCCACACGCTCGGTCGCAACAGCGTTCGACGAGAAGTCCATCACGTTCGCGAACGTCGGACGTGCCGGCAGCGGCTGGAAGTGGGAGCGCGTCGACGCCAATCAGTGGCGCGCGGTGATCTTCCTGCCCGCGACGGCGAATCGAGCCGCGGGCGAGCGGATCTACACGATGGATAGGATCGGGAAGTAGAACCTCGAACCGGCTTTCGTTCACGTTCGTTCCCGTCGTTCCCGCTCGTTCGCGTCGTTGCCCGCATCACTTTTGGTACGATGCCAGCGTGCGCAAGCTTCTCGTCGCTGTCGTTGTCCTCGTCCTGGTTGCCCTCGGCGTATATGTCGCAGCCGGATTCCGGCCAGGCCCGTCAATAACCATCGTCAAGCCCGGTGACTTTGCCGGCGCGACGATTCCGATCGAATTGCAGATCGCCTCGCCCTCGCCCGCCGAGGTGCAGGTTTTCTTCGAGCAGAACGGCACGCGCACTCCGCTGCCCGGTTTCGAAGCGCCCGAGGGTTCCACAATGACCAATGTGGTTGCGGGCGCCAAGGAGGTGCCCGGCTTTGCCCCCAAGGCTGGGCCGGCGAACCTTATCGTCTCTGCGTCACGAAAGGTGTGGTGGATTCGCCGGGTCACGGCTGAGGTGTCGAAGCCCCTCACCATTCGGCTCGAGAAGCCTCGCGTGTCGGTCGTCTCGACCAAGCACTACATCAATCTTGGCGGGTCGGAGATGATCGTGTACCGAGCCACACCGGCCGATGCGGCCTCCGGCGTGCGCGTCGGCGACATCGAGTATCCCGGCTTCCCCATCGCCGGCGTCAAGCTCAACGGGCTCGTGACCGATGGCGATCCGTCGACACTGCGGGTGGCCTTCTTCGCCCTCCGTTACGACCAGCCTGTGAACGTGCCGATGAAGCTGTTCGCGCGCGATCCCACCGGCGAGGAGGCGACGAGCGACTTCGATCACCTCACGTTCCCGAAGCCGTTCAAGAAGAGCACCATCCCGCTCGAGGACAAGTTTCTCGAGCGCGTCGTCCCCGCGGTTCTCGCCGGCGACGGCGCCAAGGACTTCAAGCCGACGGGGACGATGATCGAGCAGTACGTTGCGATCAATCGCGAGCTGCGTCTCAAGAACAACGCGACGATCAAGGCGATGGCTTCGCAGACATCACCGGAGATGCTCTGGAACGGCGTCGTCTTTCATCCGTTCACGAACACCAAGGCCGAGGCCGCGTTCGCCGACTTCCGGACTTACGTGTATCAGGGCCGCGAGGTCGACAAGCAGGTCCACCTCGGCTTCGATCTCGCATCGTTTGCCAACACGCCCATCATCGCCGCCAACCGCGGCAAGGTCCTCTTCGCCGGCGATCTCGGCATCTACGGCAACTGCGTCGTCATCGATCACGGCCTCGGCGTGCAGTCGCTCTATGGCCATCTCTCATCGATCGCCGTCAAGGTCGGCGACATGGTCGCGAAACAACAGGAACTCGGCAAGAGCGGCATGACCGGCCTCGCGGGCGGTGACCATCTGCACTTCACCATGCTCGTGAACGGACAGATGGTGAATCCGATCGAGTGGTGGGACGAGCATTGGATCAACGACAGGGTGTTGAGGAAGTTGAGGGGGAAGTGAGCCACCCGAGCCGCTTGCCAACCCTCCGGTTAACAGGAGAAAACGAAAGAAATGATGGCATGCGATGGAATGGTGCCAAGTGATAGAGCGCGAGAGACTTGGCGGCGATTCATCGATCTCGGTAACAAGCCGTAAACCTCGGTAGCAACCAGTATTTCGTCGGGGTTGGATCACAGTTCGGATCACAGCTTTCGGCCGGCAACCCTCCCGGTTGGATGCCGGCGGTTCGATTAGCGGACAGGATGCCCAGAGATGATCAGCGGCCCAGCTGCGAGTCTCCAACGATAGTGGAGACCTTACACTTCAAAGTCAGAACTGATTGTCAGAGGGCGGACGATGGCCAAGCCGTTGCGCACGATGCCGCGGAAAGAGACGCGGCAAGATGCCAGTCGTTACCAAAAGGCCTTCTAGGATCGCATAGTCAGAAATGCCTCAAAACACACACCGGGGCGCAGACCCTCGCGGCCGGTTTCCATGCACCGATGTCCTTGAGACTCACAGAGAACTGGCTCACACAGTCTCCAACTAGCCGCCGCCTGGCATGGTCACGTGATCGAACGCCACATTGTGGAGCGAGTAGGTCTTCTCCCGGTCTGAAGTAACCACGCCCACGACCATCTCGCTCACAAGCTGGAAGAACTGCGGTCGGGGGCTGCGCGAGTCGCGGTCAGGCTGCGCGAAGTTCATGGTCACCGTCAGGCTCTGTCCTGGGGTGAGTGGAGTCGTTGTGCCAAATACAAACGTGTAGGGGACTCTGTCGAAAGGGTTACCGCCGGTGGGGGAAGTCGAAGGAGGGGCAGTCGCCGTGTTTGCACCCGTCAGGTCCTGACGCCGGAGGGCAGTCCCGATGTCTGTCGGATCGTACCTAGTCCGAGGGTCACGCAACCCAACAGACACGATACTCAGCCCACTGACGTCCGGTGCGAAAAGATACCAGGTACTGCCGTGATCGTCGATCAGCGTCGTGCGAAGAACCCTGCCCTCAACCGGCGGCCGATCATCCGGTACGGCATTTAGTCCGACAACAATTGACCGTTGCGTTTCCCGACTGGTGAACTCGAAAGTGCAGCGGATTCCACTTACGCTGTTCACGCTGCGGCCGGAAACGTCCCTGGTCTGGAGCGGCGATACCGATTTGAGAGTCACTCGAAGAGGGCCAAAATCTTTGGTCACAATGGTACCCATCTCGGAGTTAGTCGAAGCGCCGGCCAAGCCCCCAGCACCGGTCGAACCGGAGAGTATCCGGCGATTGAGAAGCTGCTGGATGTCAGGAGTCATGGAAAATGTGATGGTTCCAGCCGCAGCGACTTTCGCCGACCCCGTGGAGATGGCCTTGATTGTCAGCCCAACTCCTTCGAGGACAGTGATCGTACCGGTAACAACCGCGTCCGCCCCAGCGAATTCCCCCAGTTTCTTGGCATCTGCCGGGTTCACGAGGCCCGCTGCTGTGAGCTTGTGCTCCGCGAGAACGGTTTTGAGGTTGGCTCGATCGACCACCGATACCTGGCCGAGTGACACAACCTCAGCTGTAAGCCTGTCCGCCAGGACCCGCCCGAGTTCGGTCGGCTGGTCCTGAATATCTGTGAAGTCCACGATGGCGAGGTTCTTGATGCCTTGTCCTTGAACGGCCTTGCTCAGTCTTTCGGCCAGGCCTCGCATCTCAAGATTCAACGCCTGAGCCCGCAGTGGGCCGGTGCTGACAAGCCAACACCCCAGGAACACCAGAATGAACTTTCGCGCCATCGCTACCTTCTTTTCTCGGGATTCCATCCCGATCGACTGAGAACCAGGAATCAGAGTCGGCTTACGTTGGCTATGCCGAACTTGCGAACCGTAGGGTCGGAACCGCAACGTCCGACTGCAGGCGACACGCGACCCTGTGAGAATGAATCTCAAGGATCATATCCTCGGTCCCAACGTGATATCGCAGTTCGCGGCCATCCGGCTTGCCAACGATGTGCAGTCGAGCAGCCTTCGGGCGCTGACGCAGCCAAAGAAACCCGCACCGCCGCCAGTCGATCTGCTGTACGGCAATCGTCCAGAGCGTCTCGCCGTCGAACACCCGCCATCTGGTCCCGGGCTTGACCGAGTGCACGCCATCGAGGCGGCGGAATGGATCGACGAGGATGGACGACAGCGGGCCGCCATTCTGGATCGCCGCCAGCACATCCTCAGGCGATCGAGCGGCCAGCGCAGCGTTTGCAAGGGCGGACCGCACCCATTCGAGTTCGTGCGCGGTGAAACGGCCAGCGCCGAGCGATCCAACCGCGGCCGTGAGCGCCGATGCGAGGCGGCTCCCCGACTCAAAAACGGCCGCATGGGTCTTGTCCACCGCCGCGACAAGATCAGCGACAAGGTCTGCGCTTCTGCGCGCCGCCGCGACTCGCTCCGCGGCGGCATCGAGATCCTCCCGTTGCAGTTCTTTTCGCAGTGCCCTCGCACGCAGCTCGGCGTCCTGACCAAGCGTCGTCGCGACCGCCTCGAATTCGGCGTCGCGCTGCAAGTTGATCAGCCGTTCCTGATGCACGAGCACCCGTACGGCGCCGCGAATCCGACTGTCTTCCTCGAGCAGGGCGAGTTCGCCTCGGCGGGTGGACCGGTCGGTGTGCTGCTCACGCTGGGACTCGAAGAACGGGTTACGGAGGCCGATCTCCGCCGGGCCGACGGTCGACAGAACTCCATCGCCGGTGGCTTGCGCCGCCTGACACACAAGTTCCGACACAACCGTGTCCGTCGGCCATCGCGAAAACAGTGCCTCGCCATCGACATCACGCGCGGCGGCGCGCAGCGCCGCGGCGATTGGCGACCACAGCTGATTTGACACATCCGCGAGTGAAGCCGGCAACGTTCGGAATCGATCGCCGGCGTGCGCGCGCTCGGCGAATCGAACTGACAGACCGAGGGAGATCAGAAAACTGTGACCGTCGCGCGAAACGACTCCGACCGGGTCAAGAGCCAGGCAGACGGGTCGGAACAACCACACGCATACGAACGCGTCCGCGGATTTCGACGCTCCGGTTCGCAATCGGTCCAGTGGCTCTGGGCGAGCGTGAGCCATCACGACGTCCTGAATCGTGTCCTTCTCGACGAGGGCGGCGCCATGGCCGACAGCGAGATAGCCGCAGCGCGGGAGTTCGTGCGCAGCGAACGTCGCCGACGCCTGCTGGGCAGGAACCGCTACCTGAACACGGCGTGAAAGGAAGCGTGGAAGCCGCAAGGAGACGCTCATGGTCTGACTTCAGCGATCGATACGCCAGTCGAATGCCTGTTCGGCGCACCGGATTTGCTCGGCGGCGCCGAGTTGCCGAACATCCCCGGCCTCCAACGCGTGGCCTGAGATGACCAGCGCCGGCTTCGAGGCTAGCGCCTCCATGAAGAAGCGCCCGTTCACGAAAAAGAGACGCGCCTGCCGGGGAGCCGCCGGTGGCGACAGCCGCCATCCGCATTCCGACGTGGTCCCGAGCGTCACTGAACGGTGGAGCCAGCAATACTCCACGCCGGGGTGGTTGCCGACGCGTCGCAGGCGAACCATCGTCGGAGCCGACGGCGCATGAGCGACGGGCTGTCGATCGTGTTCGGCGTGGATCAGAGCGAGCGTCTCCACCGCAGCCGCATCGTCGTCGTGCCGGATGTCCGCCATCAACTCGAGCCCCATCAGTCCCGCCATCAACCTCGTCCCGGTCACAATCAGAGCTCGGCTTCCCTGCGTGAGCCTGTTGCCGTCGATGAAGGTCGGGCTGGTACCCGAGACTTCAGCAAGCACTTGGCCTGCATCGACCACCAAGGCGAACTGTTCACGGCTGATGACCGCGCTGCGCTGGTCGTTTTCTGAATTCTCGGGAAGGAATCGTAGGACCACGTCGTTCTGCGAGTGACGCCCGCACGCGATGCGCGCGCCTGTCACGACAACCCATTCGACGCCGGTTTCTACAGCCCTTAGAACGGCCCTACGGCTTGCAGAAGGGCCGTCCAGAACATGAATTGGCCGGGCCGGCGTCCAATCCAGACCCAGCGACTCCCACCTCGGCGCGCCGGCCGGGATCTCCTCGTGACGCTGCTCCCGTACCACGGTGCTCAGGTCGACGCCCTTGAAGTCGATCGTCTGGCCCTGGATCACGTAGGACACGCTCGGCCCGGCCTGCGCCCGTTCAACGACGACTGAAAATGCCGCGTCAAACTGCCCCACTCGGCGCCGCCCATCCCCGACGGTACCCGACACCGCCAGCAGCGATTCGCCGGCGTGAGGCGGAACCCACGGCAGTAGTGCGGCCAGGAGCGGGTCCGACGTTCGCTCGCACGCAAGATCGCGCTGGGAATCGAGCCCAGGGCCGGCTACTCGAACATGGATTGATCGCGCGGCGGCCGCCAGGCCGGTCACGCGAAGCGCAATCACTCCGCTCTCCCCAACGCGGTACCGCTTGGAGCGGTCGATTTCGATCGCTATAGGCGTGCCCACAGACATCACAGGAGCGGCGGAACCGGCTTGATGCCTGCCTGGCGCGCGGCTGTAATGTCGACGGCGGCTTCGAGTCGAACGTCGCCAGAGAGAAAACTCACCGCTTCATTGCGGCACTGTTCCATCGGGCGCATGGGGTTAGCCGTGAATGTCGTGGAGTTGAGCGGCAACCACCGTCGATCGTTCACCAGAGCTCGAACCGCCGCGCCATCACGCGTCCAAGGCTCGCGCAAATACGATGGTTCGAGCCACACGCCGAAGAAGGCGTGGCCTGGAACCAGAAAGAAGATCGGATTCAGGCCCATGCGCTCAAGGCACGACGCCCCGAGGAATGCCAGATCGAGGCAGGTCCCGCGCTGTTCTTTGAGAATCTGCTCCGGAAGGAACACCTTCTGCGAAATCGTCATGTCGCCATCATCGAGAAGCTCAGGATGCTCAAAGCTCGGCGGGGGGTTGATGTACGACAATTTCAGGTCCTGCTGCAGCGTCTCGTACAAGGCCTTTGCCAATGCCATCACTCGGCCTGCTCCGCCCTCCTGGTAACCGGACATGGACGGGTCGGCTCCCACGCGACGCAGCCGATCCCTCACGAGCGAAGTTATCGTCTCCACTGCAGACGAATTCGGCTGCACGAAGCATGCGGCCGTATGCGGAATGGCGGGGTGGAAATACCACTCGTTGTAGGCCAGCACCTGCAGGGGTTGTGTGACCGACTGCACGATCTTTCCTTCGCTGAAGACATCGACCCTGAGGCTTGCCCGCTCGGCTTCACGAACCTCTTGCAGGCGCGCCTTCCGCAGCGGCACTTCGACGTCTTTCACTTCAAGGCTCGACCGGCCGGGAATGCTCGATATGCTCGTCTGCCAAGCCTCCCCGTAGTCGGGCGCAACCCATGCCCTAAGGAGGAGATCCTCGGCTGACTGTGTGTCTGCATTCGAAAGCTCGATCGCGCTGATCAGCGGCAACCCTGCGTGTAGCAGAGCGTAGTTGAGCTTCGGGAGCGCACGCACTCGCACTGCAAGTGTCCGTGTCGTGGCGCGCTCGATGGGCCGTCGCCGGCTGGGCGTCGACAGGGGAAGACTTGCGGCGGTTCGCGCAGGGGGAGCCCCTATCAGGCCGGCAACCTGGCTCCGAATGTCCCCGAGCAGATCCTCATTCATCTTGCGGAGGTTGGACATGATGTCCTTGCCGACGGCCTGCTCGCTCGATGAACTCGCCACACGGGAGATCGAATCAGCCCCGGGCAGATAGCCACACTGCTGGCAGTGCTCGTCGCTGTTCGAGTTCTCGTTGCCGCACCTCGGACACTCCCAGCTGCCGTCGATCCACCCGGACGGGCGCGGCGTCCTGCACGCCCGACACTCACCGTCATTCGGTAGGTTCGCGACCCCGCAATTCGGACATTCCCACGCAGGCATACAGCAATCCCGTCCGCCAATGCCTATGGCAGGAACTTATGGCCGCAGTTCTGGCAGAAGTTCTGCGACGGCGGCACGTCGTGGTGGCATTTCGGACACTTCATCGCGCCCACCCCACCGCCTGCGCCCGTCTGAACGACGCCCGAACTCATGCCAGGCGTGATGACTGTCATGCCCGGCTGACCGGCGCGTGTCGCGGCGGTTGCCGTGTCGCGCATCGTGTCCATGGCCCGCGTTGCCAGACGTTCGAGTTGCTCGGCATTGGCGCGCATCACTTCGTGGCTCTGCCCCGCGTGCCGATCCTTCTCGAGAATCAGCCGTTCCATAACTTCGCGCCCTGCCTCGCCCTTGAACTTCTCCTTCAGGGCGTCAGCGACGGCGCCGCTCTTCTCTGCGGCCATCGCCAGGATCTGGCTATCCGTCATGCCCTTCAGCATTTCGGTCTTACGCAGTTCGGCAAGGATGGGAGCCCGGTCGGCGGGGGCGAAGCTGATGAGAGCGTCCGGACCCAGTTCGGCGAGCTTCTGGTACCGTTCGAGGTCCCGAGCATGACGGTCTCTCTCGGCGCGCAATTCGCGCTCCTGATCGCGATCGGCCTCTTCGGCTTTCTGTTTTCGCATCACTGCCAGCAGTTCGAGGCCGTCTTTTGCCTTCTTAATGTCTTGGTCGTGCTCAGCCATGCGCGCCTCGCGCTTCCGGGCGGCATCTCGCCGTTCCTTCTCTTGCTGAAGCTCGAAATTCTTCAGTTCCTCCCCCCGCATCGCCTCGGCGAGTGTCGTCTGCAGCGACAACTTGCTGATGAGCTCCAGGCGCTGCAATTCAGCGGCATGGTTCACCCCAAGTGTCGCGAGCAGGTGTTTGCGCGCCACTTCCCGATCCACAGTGCGGTCGGCGAAGTCCGCCTTCAGTTCCTCCATTTCCTTCGCACGAATCAGCCCGCCTTTGTCGATGCCATGCACGAATCGCTCGAGATCGTCGGCGCTGCTGATCTTGTTGAATTCCTCCGAATTGGCGGCGGCACGCATACGCTGATAGACGCGCGCCCGATCTTCGTAGACTTCGACCTGCATGAGCGCGCGTTGCGTCTCCTGATCGAGCACCTTGCGCTCGACGCCGGCGAGCATGTCGCCGCCCTTGAGCCGCGTTCGGAGTTCTTCGGCGTTCAGCCAGTACTCCTCAAGCTTGCCGGTCAGCGCGTTGAGTTTCGCGTGGCGGAAATCGAACACGCGCACCTGGACCAGCGTCAGGCCTTTGCGCTCGAGCGTACGGGCCAAGTGGGCGGCAATACCCTGCTCAAGCGCCTGTTTCACCGCGAGATTGCCAGAGAGGTCGGCCACTGTCCTACCCGATAGGAACTCCTGTCCGGCATTGCGTAACTCATCGGCGATGAAGGCACGCATCGCCGTTAGCGAATAGCTCTGTTGTCCTTTCAGGAGATTTTCGAAAAACGGGACCGGGTTATCGAGTCGCAGTACCACGCGGCAATCCGCCGAGAGATGCAGCGGGTCCGCCGTTCGCAGGCCATCCAACGAGAAGGAGACCTCGACATCGCCTGCATCAATCAGTACGGCTGTCGTTTTCTTCGAGCTGAAGACGTTCAGGATCGCGCGCTTGAGCCCGCCCAGATCGTGGCGGCCAGCGTCAACGATACCGGAGAATGCGCCATTCGTAATGAAGAGGGCCTTCGTGCCTTCCTCGACGACGAGTCCTTTCGTGAAGAAGCCTTCGACGTCGTTCACGTCAACCCGCGTGGCGAAGTCATCCGCGCGTCTGGCCCAACGATTTCCCACTACCGCGGGCGCTGTACTCTCTGCAAGCGAAGCCCCGCACTGGCCGCAGAACGTCGCGGTAGCAGACACCGCCGCGTTGCAGCGGCCGCAGCGCACTTCGCTGCCGGGCATCGGCTTGCCGCACTCGCCGCAGAACTTGCCCGGACGCGTCCCCTTATGACAGGACGGACACTCAACCTGGCCATCGAACCACGCGCTCATCGGTTGCCTCCCACACTGACGCTAACGTCCACGGCCGATTTCCGGCAGCTTGCGACACATACACATGGAACCATGTACATGAATCTAGTATATCCTGATACCCTAAATTTCCTCAAAGCTCACTGTCCACCGGCCTCGCACGGCTCTAGCTGGTCGGCCCATGAGCGGGCACGTTCAGATGCGCCGCAGCCGGCACCGCGGGGACTGTGGAATCAACGGACCCCACCAAGCCCAATTCCTGGTGGAGGTGGTCGGCGATCTGCTGCATGACCGTTTCCGAGCCGACGCCAGGCATAGCCGGGTGTTCCGCTATCTGGGCCAGTCGGGGCTGCACGACCTCCTCCACGAACGCAAACACATCATCCTTGGTCAGCACCCCATTGCGCAGGCGCGACGACCTCGCCAGCTTCCCGAAACCGTGCGGATCGACGTTCAGCCCTAACCTCACGCCCCCAGCCATCGCGTCAGCCCTGCCCTCCAGCTCGGCGCCAAGTGTCCGTTCAAACTGAATACCTCCATCCGGCACCTGGACCGCCATCGCGCCAGCCCCCACCGCATGACGGGCCAGTCGGCGTCCGAGATCGCTGCCGGCGTACTTCCCCGGCTCCAGTTCGAACTGGACAACGTCCCGGTCAATGACGAGGAGACGAGTGCGCGGCGCAATGACGACGCCCTGACGGAGCCGGTCGAGCGGCCACAGGCGCACCGCGTAACCTTCCTGCCAATCCGGCTGTTGCGCCTGCGTTGGCGGAGCCGGCGTGCGTCCCAGCAGGCGCAGAATCGCCCGGCGAATTCGTTCCCAGAACCACCACATGAGCGTCACGACGAGCGTCGTGATCAGCGCCCGGATCAACCAAACGGCCAGGTCCTGGGTGGCCGCGTCCCACGCGTGTTTCAGCCCATCCATGCGAGCTACCGCTCCTGCACCGGCACGTTGCGGAATTGGACGGCGCTCCAACCAACCCTGCCACCTCCTGCCCCAGCGGCACCAGCACCAACGCCACCAAGAGCGGACCTCCCGAACGCAAAGGCAATGTCCAGGCGAGATAGCGTTCGTGAATCCTGTGTCGCGCCCTCAAACACCAGGACCAGGGGCGCGCCGACATTCGAAACAAGGGTGACTTCATTTCCCCACGCCGAACCGGTCCGCTGGCCAACGAGCGTCACGCGACCGCAGCGCAGGGGTTGTCCCTTGGTGTCGAAGGCTTTCGTTCCAGTGGAGTTGTCGCATCCAACACGGACCTCCTGGTCCTGTCTCGTCACCACAGTGATCAGGCACTCGATCGAATTGGCCGATCGTGTGCAACCGACCATTGTGAACTGGAGCCCAGCTGCACTCACCGATGGCCCGCGCGGCGTTGCGTTTGGCAAGCCGGTGCCGGTCGCACCAGCATTTTCCTCGCCGCCGGCCGGACCCTGCGACCGATTCATCACAGCTTTGATGTCATCGTCTTTCACGATTCTCGTCTGCGCGGCACCGAAGACCCGGCCAGTCAGAACATCGATCAGCCGGCAGTTCAGCGCGATCGACGATTGAAGATCCGTGATCGTGCCCGTCACAATCGCGTCAACGCCGGCCAGCTTCCCGATCTGCTTGGCCTGATCGGCATCGATGGCGCCGGATGCATTCAATTTCAGTTGAGCCATGACCTTGCCCAACAGAGTCCGCTCGACGATCTCAAAACCTCCGGCAGTGAACAATTTCGTCGTCAATTCCTCGGAAAGGAATGCGCCCAGCATCGTCGGACGCCCATCCAATTCGACGAACGGAAGCACGCCGATCTTCTGCTTGCGTTCTTTGGTAACCCCGGCGGTGATCTGATTCGCGAGATCCTGAAGACCCTCGCCGGACAGCTTCTGCTGTCCGCTGACCCCTGTCGGAAGGATGGCCGCCACGAGGAGTACGGCACTGAAGGTTGCGGTTCGGAATCTTGCCGACCTCGTCATCATCTCTCTCACCTTCCCATCTGCTTCAACAAGACCTTGAGGGCATTCTCAGTGGCAAGCGCCAATGCTGATGCCTCATCGAATCCGGCACCGACCCCCGGGGCGGCTTGCATATTCGACACGAAGCCCGCCGACGGCCGCGTGATGCGCACACTCAACGTGACGCTCGCGCGCGTCATCGGCGTCCCAGACACATCGATCCCCGAAAACGTCGCCGCCCGCGTGCCGAGTGCAATCTCCGCGACGTCTGTACCGATGCCAAGCTCCCTGAGCAGATCGATGTCGCCGCGATGAACGCGCGAGAACAGGCCATCGCCGACGAACGCCGGTTTGAAGAGATCGTCGTTCCCCCCAAGCGCTGCCGCCATCTGCTGGGTAAGCAGGGCGTCGGCGCCGCGGCGCTCATCGACCATCAGAACGGCGACGAGGCCGGGGCGAATCGACCCGATGTTCAGATACTTCGTGCGATCCAGCTTGGGCGGCGTGGCCACAGGCGGCGGAGCCGCTCCGGCGACCGGAGGCTGCGGGGCTGGAGCCTGCTGCACGATGGGCGTTGGCGGGACCCCAGTGGGGCTCGAAACTGGCGTCGAAACCACCGGCGTAGCCACGAGCTGGTTCGGCGAGGGCGAAAGCGTGATTGCCGACGGCTGAGCCTGCCGATTGATGACCCACATGGCGAATCCCAAGGCAGCGATCATCGCGAAGAAGACGAGGACGCCACCGCCGATATTCACGCGCGAATGCTTGACGCGGTTGTCGATATTCGTCCTGATCGTCGTCGCCCTCGACGAGTGATCGTCTTTCGTGACGTTCCTGACCGAGCGACTATCTCGAACCGAATGGTCGTCTCGAATGGAATGGTCGTCGCGGGTCGAGCTGGTCTGCGCGGAACTGTGGATACTGGTCACGCTCTTGTCGAGACCCGTGTCACCGCGCGAAATTGAAATCGGCCCCGGTAGCGGGGCGGCCCTCAGTGCGCCGCCACACCCGGGGCAGACTCGCACCGAATCAGAAGGCTCACTCCGCCCGCACCTGGCGCATTCCAACATTCGACGATTCCCTCGCGATCAGTTCGCTGCCTCGAACTCCCGATACCGCTGGCCCTGCTCTTTCTGCCGGACGACGTCCACCCGGATACGGTCGAAGGCGCGATCGAAGTCCGGCCGGCCGAGCGGCCGGACCTTGATTTCGTACCCCTCGATCTGCGCTCGGCCGCGATCGACCAGATCCGGAACGGATCCGTTCAAGTCGGCCACCATGACATTGATCGCCTGATGCGCGAGCCGTTCGAGATCGCGCCCGCTGAACCACTCGGTCCGCGCAACCAAATCGTCCACGGGCACGTCAAGCTGATGACCGGCCTTCTCTAGCAGGATCCCGAGGATCTGCTTTCTCGCGGCAGCGTCGGGAAGCGGGATGAACACGCGCTTCTGAAACCGGCTCAGAATCGCGTCGTCGAGGTCCCAGGGCGCGTTCGTCGCCGCGATGGTCAGCACGGACCGATCCTCGCCTTTGTCGGCCAGGCCGTCCAGTTCGGACAGCAGTGTGGACAGCACGCGCCGCTCTGCGCCGCTTTCGGAACCTTCGCCGCGCGGCAGGCACAACGATTCGATCTCGTCGACGAACACGACTGAAAACCCCTCGTCAGCACGATCCCGCGCCACGTCAAAGAGAGTCGAGATCAGTCGAGACGACTCCCCGAAGTACTTGGACAACAGGCTCCCCACCTTCACGTTGAAGAAGGTGGCGCTTAGGCCGTTGCTCGTGGCCGCGGCCAGGAGCGTCTTGCCCGTGCCCGGCGGGCCATAGAACAAGATGCGGCGCCACCCTGGCAAAGCCACGCCCTCCGGCTTGGCGGCCAGCGCGAGGCCATAAGCGAACTTGATTTCGCGCTTCGTCTCGTCCAGGCCGCCGATCTGATCCCAGGTTGCCGGGCTGCGGTAGATCAGGGCTTCGATGGCCGATGTCTGCTCCTCCTGCTCGGCGTCGGGCTGGCTCTCGTGCTGACCTGCCCCGCTGGAGCCAGTTGGTCCGGACGGAGCCGGCGCGGGCCGCCGCGGCTTTGTGCCGCCCCCTCCCGCACGCAACTGTTCGGCGACCTGCAAATACGTGCGGGCCTTGAGGCGGCGCCGTACTTCGTCGCTCCGGGTGAGCGCGTATTCACCGTAGCTGTTCATCAATCCCGCCGCCTTGATGAACGCGGCCGCGGCTTCGTTGAGCCGGCCCGCCTGCTGGTGCGCGCGCGCCTCCGCGACAGCCTTGTCCAGGCTCGCCTTGATGGGTCCGCTGAGATCGATCTTCACCGCTCGGAGTCCGTGTCGCGGTCGGCGCGAACCGCGCGGTCGATCTCGGCCTGGATCTTGGCTACGTCATCCTCGGACCCCGACTCCTCGGCCCTCACCATCTGCTCGAGCGCGCGATCGAACTCAGCGAACCCCGAGTCCTCCTTCAGCTTGCCGCCCGTCACCTCGAGTTCTTCGTCGCCGAGGATCTCTTCGAGCACGTCGTTGAACGTGTCGTCGTCCACTTCAGCCTTGCTGATGATGGCTTGCAGGTCGCTCTCCTTGAATCGGAGGATGATGCTCTGCAGGCTCTTTCGATCCTTGCGCTTCTCGAGCCGTTCGATCTGGCGTATGAACCGCGTCAGCGCCGTCTTCGACAGCGACAATTGGCGCAATTCGGTGTCCATGTGGCCGCGGTTGATTTCCATCTGCCGCAATTCGCGGAAGATATCGCGCTGCAGCTCGCTCTTGCCGTCCTTCTTGGCTTTCACGGCCTCGCGGAGTTTCGCAGTCTTGGCCACCTCAGCCATTTCTAGATCGCGGCGCTTCTTCTTCTGCTCGCGCTCGATTTCCTTGAACTGCACGCGCAAGTCCGACACGTTCGGCGTCTTCTTAAACAGCTTGTTCCAGATGTCCATGACCATCAGCGTCATCTCCCTCATCAATGAGATCTATTCGGGTTCCTGAGATCGGTCAGCCTTCGTCTGCCGCGGCACAGCGGCAGGCTCCGCGGCGGCAACGGGATCCTCGCCGAGGAGCTTCCGGCGTCGTTCGACGCGCCGCGCCGCTTCGGCTGCCTCATCCTCGACCGGCGACGCCTCGGCCGCCTCGCCCGCTTTCATGTCGCGCTCGTATGACGCAACTGCATCCTGCGCGGCTTCGACAATGGCATCAACGTCTTCCTCGCTGATGCCGCGCATTTCACGGACCTGGGCGTCCTGGACGGTGCCGATCAGGCGCTGGTGCAGGAGCAGGTTGCCCTTCAGCACGGACAAGCGGCCTCTCAGCCTTGCCTGGTGTTCCTGTCGAATCTCAATGTCATCCAGAGTCACGTCTTCCTCGATCGCGCTCAAGCCGCCCGACCTGACTTTGTCCTTCTGCGCGGCGATGGCCTTCGACACGGCGGCCAATTCGGTATACAGCCGGTCGTATTCCATGCGGTTGGTGCCGAATAGGCGCTCGAGCCCGGCGACCAGCTCCTCCGTTGACCGAGACTCGGCGTAGACGCGCCGCGCGTCCTCGGGAACCGACGCGCGCTGAAAGATCTTTTTGAGCCGATCGAGCAGCTTCATGGCATCCCCTCAGCGATGGCGGCGCTGGATCACCGAGCGCCCCTTTTGTGAAATTACCTGGTAGCCGAGATCCTGGACCGCCAGTGTCTTCGAGACCAACTCGGGCGCGATCCCGTGCGCCGCAGAGAACTCGTCCAGGCTCACCTGATCGCCGGGGATCACGAGACGCGCCTCGCCCTGCAGCGCCGACATCAACCCGGCCAGAAGTTCCTTGTCAGACCGCGGATCAAACAGGGTGCGAAACTCCGTGTCCGATCCATGCACCTGCCACCGTCCGTCGCGGCATTCAACCAGGTGCACCTCGAAGTTCGCGCTGACGTGGTCGAAATTGGTCCACGTCGCTGGCCATCCGACCGGGCTGAACACACCCACCACGTAGTAGCCGCCATCCTTGAAGTCCAGTTCCTGGGGCAAGCTACGCAGCAACTCCGTGCTCGGCTCGCACCGACCGTCTTTCGCCTGCAATCCGCCTTCGCCGACCCGCACCGCGATCAGCGACAGACTGGAATGCGTCAGATCGAGGCGCGAGACTCTGATGCCTCCAGTGAAGTTGTAGCGGCTAACAGCCCCGAATTTTCGTAGCGGCGTCTGATGGAAAGGATCGGATTTCCGGACGGCCTTCGCCGTCACTGGATTCACCAGTTCCTCCACGCGCGCGGCCCGCTGATCAAAGCGATCGAAGAATCGCTGCCCCGCTATCACGGCGTCGTCGGCAATCGCACATGGATTCGACAGTTCCTTGGACATCGGTCGGTCTCCTGATAACGCTCGCGCCGGCTGGGCGATGCCGGGCGGGACAACCGCCGCCAGCGGCGGTGGCCCCGGCGCAACGCCTGGCGCCTCATGCGGCTCGCAGGCCCGCCGCCCAATCGCCCAACACACGCCGCAGATCGGCGCCCCGCACGTCCGGCACTTCCAAGCCTCCGAGAAGGTCCCGACCTCGGTCAGGTAGCGGCGGCCGCAAGCGTAGCAGGTGTTTTGCGCGTAGGCTTCGCGCACAACATCCTGGTGGCGTGGTGCCACTTGCCCAGTCGTGGAAGCCGTCGGAACTGCGGTCGGCGGCGTTTGCCCACCCTCGATTTCAATTCTGTCTCTGGTCGATGTCACGGGTGGCCTGCCCATTCCCACCGCTGCCGCCGCGTACTGCTCCAATTTTTCCATCGCGGGCGTCATGTCAACCAGCCCGCGTCCAACCTCAAAGTTGGGGCTGTAGGGTTCACCACTCTCAGAGTCGAGCGGCCGGCACGTTGAATAGAAGATGTCGAGCAATTCCGCGGGAGGAATCTCCCAGCCAAGAAATCGCGCGCGCGACTTGAGCAAAGCGAGACAACCTGCAACGGCCGGTGCCGCCATGCTCGTGCCCGAGTAGCTCACGAGGAGGCCGGCGCCTTCCTGGCTCGCCGTGGAGCGCGCCGCCGTTATGTTCACGCCGGGCGCGACGCAAGTTGGCCGCCGGTACAAAGGCGAGTGCGGGTCGTCGCTTCCCTGCGCCGAGAACGGGGCCAGCCGGCCGGCCTTGTCAACGGCACCGACCGTCACGGCCGTGGCAGCGTCGCCCGGCACCACCACAGTGCCGGGGTACGCGGGCGTCTGCCGCAGATTGCCCGCCGCCACGCACACGATCGTGCCCTGGTGAAACGCTTCGTCACAGGCACGGCTCCAGATCGACTGACCGTTGGCAGGAGTGCGCTCCTCGGCGATAGACAGCGACAGCACGTCCGCCCGCTCATCGAACACGGCCCACGCCATGCCGTCCAGAATCTGTTCGAGCGAGCCGACGCCGTGGCCATGCACGACTTTGCCGGCGATGAGCCGGCACTTCGGCGCGACGCCGCTGTACTCATGGCCGGCGAACGCACCGTCGCCAGCGGCGATGGAGGCCACGTGCGTACCGTGCCCTTCCTCGTCGGCCGGGGGCCACGAGGTGAAATTGCGGTAGTCGGAGCGCGCCAGTCGAGCGAACGCCGGATGGCTGACGTCGAGGCCGGTGTCGAGCACAGCAATGGTGGCCAGACCCTGATCGGCATCCTGCATTTCGCGCGTCAGGCCAATTGCGGCGCGCATTTCCACCATTTCGGAAACAGTCGGCACCGGTTCCGGGGACAGGACTGGCGACGCGCCGTCCGCCAGGCAGGCGACCCGGCCCATTTCGGCGATGCGCGTGGCCGCCGCGACTTCGGGCGGACATGCCACATGCAGAATGCCGAAGCCCGTTAAGCGCGACCGGCGCACGTCGAGCCCACGGCTCTTCAGTTCCGACTCGAGCACCTCGATATCGCCGCGTGACGACGCCATGCAGAGGAGATTGGGCCAGTTGTCCTTAGGAAGAACCGCGGCGTAGTCTCGGACCAGGTCATCGAGCGAGACGGTGTCTCGCGCGGCGATCCCCGAAGCGTCCTCGTCCAGAAGTTGGCTGAGGCGGATCGTCGCGGCCGCTCGGTCCGTGGCGCCATCGGCGACGGCACCGAGCACGGCGGCGTACCTCTCGCGCAGCGAACCGCGCTGGACCTGACGCTCGATGACGCGGTGCAGCCGGAGCCGCTGCGCCTCGTCATAGTGGTGTTCCTCGACGCGTTCGTTCGTCAACTCGAACGTCACCAGGCGCTCGGCGTACTGCCGCAGCAGCGCCGTTCGGCGTTCTGGCAGTGACGTCAGGAGAAACGGATGGAGCTTCGCGCTCGCCTTCATCGGGACTCCGCTGGCGTGCTGAGCGCGATCTCGCCCGGCACCTGCCACGCCTGAACTTCCGGCCGCGCCAGGGCCCGGCGGGCGGCGTTAAAGGACGCCACCAGCGCCAGACCTCCGCCGATGGCCATCGGCCGAATCGACTCGACCTCAGACGGCGGCAGTTCCGCGCGAATCGCGTCGCTGAACTGCTGCGGCGCGTCTGTGCGAACGTAGAACCGCAGCACCGGCTGGCGCAGGAGAGCCTCGACGTCGATGGTGATCGTCGTGTCCGGCAGAGCGAGTCTCGGCGCGGTGGCGAGCGTCGCTGGCCCGCTCAAACCGTCAAGGAGGATCAGCGGCGCGTCGTCCAATCGTTCGATCGCAACAGGTCGGGCTGGCATCGCGCACGTCGCCACCACATCGCGATAAGACAACTTCGGCCCGTCGCCCTCCGCCCGCCGCAACAGCCGCAGGTCGAACAGTCGGCCGATTTCGCCGGCCAGCGCGCCGGGGACGCCGATGAACACGGCCGGATCATCGGCGCCACAAAGCAGGTGTGCGAGGCGGCCCGCCACGGCGGTCAGATGTCGATCGCGCAAAGCGGTCACGATGACGTCTCCGCAAAGCGCCGGTATCGGGCAATCATCGCCGGTGTGACCGAGGGCTTGGTTGCTTTGCGTGCGCGGTCTAGATCTTCCTGCAGCAGCACCGTTTCGGCACCGGATCGAATCTGCCTCTGGAAGGGATAATCCGTCGCCGTGCGGCAAACGCCGACGATGTCCGCACCGCTGAAGCCGTCCGTGGCGGCGGCGAGCATTTTGAAATCGATGCCACCGCCCATCGGGATCTCATCGAGATTGAAGTGCAGGATCTGCTCGCGCGCCGCAGCGTTCGGCAGATCGACGTAGAATTTCTCCCCGAATCGGCCTGTGCGCAACGCGGCTTCATCCATGTCCCAGGGGCGGTTCGTGGCGCCGAGGAGCAGGATGGCGTTCTTCGCCGCATCCACACCATCGATCTGGGAAAGAAACTCCGGAATGACGCGGTTCATCACAGTCGAATGGCCGCCGCGCTTGCCCACGAGCGCTTCGGTTTCATCGAGGAACACGACTGACAGGGGGTAGCGCCGGGCGACGTCGAACAGCTTCGCGATGTTGCGTTCGGCGACGCCCACCCACTGCGACATGATGCTCGAGCACTTCACGCTCAGGAACTGCGCGTCCAATTCAGCGGCCACGGCCTTGCCGATCATTGTCTTGCCCGTGCCGGGCGGGCCATACAGGAGCAACCCGCCGCCCGCCCGCTTCTTGAAACGCTCGGCGACTTCCGGATGGCGGAATGGGTAGACCAGGCGCAGGTCGATTGCCTGCTTCACGTCATCGAGTCCAGCGATCTGCGAGAAACGGATATTGGGCTTCTCCGATAGAAGCCATTTGGCCTCGTCGGTCAGTCCTTCCTCGTTGGCTTTGGCCCCAGGGGCCGGCGGGTCGGCAAGCGCGCCGGGCTGACGGACGGGCGCGGGTTGCGTATGAGGCTTCTCAGGGACACTCAGCGCGAGTTCTCGCAGTTCAACGGCCTTATCTCGCCGGACCCTCGCCAGCGCGGGCTCCGATCGCTTGGCCGATTCGAGGAGGAATCGGGCCGCTTGGAGGAGGTGGTACCGGGCCTGGGTGCCGTCACCAACCTTCAGGTAGTCAACGCCCTGGTCGCGGTTGCGCATGTATTGATCGAGAAAGAAGTGCACCTGGTAAGCCCTTATCTGTGGGTATTCTATTGGACTCTATTACCCTGTCAAGTATTTACATTCTGAGCCGATTCGCTAACGGTTCGACGGCCGGGGCGGGGCCAAGTCCGAGGGAGCGGATTCAATTGGCGCGCCGGTATCGTGAGGCCTGAACACTATTGCCCTCTGACGACACCTAATTCCGTCCCACTTCCATCCCCAGCATTTCCCTAAAATAGGCCTCAAGTTCGGCATCCGTCGGCATCCCGATCGCCGGCGCGACCTGCGGCATCCGCTGTTGGGCGCGCTGGGGCAGCGTGTACTCCAGTTCGCTCGCCAACAGTTGACGTCCGTAGAACCAGTAGAGGGAGCCGCCTGCGATAGCGAGCGCCAGCGCTGCGATTAGGGCGCGGCGAATACGCCGGGCGCGCCGCGATTCGCCGTCCGACAGCGATGGAACTGCGACATCCGTGGTCACGTGAAGATCGCCACGCTCATCCGGCCTACTCGTGGTCGGCATGCCAAGACTCTTAGCCGGAAGACCTCCCGATCGCGTGGATTCGGGCACCTTCAGGCTCGTGGGCCCCGCCGTATCAACGGTGCGGTCCTGGCGACCCTCATGCGGAATCAGGACGCGACGGATTGTTCCTGTGAATGCATCTTCGAGCGTGAGGTCAATGGGATGCTCGATGACAACATCAGGGCCGCGCCCCGATTGCGAATCCTGGGCTTCTCGATTCTGCCGGCGCCCGAACGTCCCACTGAGCGTCTCGCGGATCTCGGTCGCCGCCGGCCGCGCGGCCGGGTTCTTCGCCAGCAGCGTCGCCACCAGTGCCCCAAAAACGGCGCTAACGCCCTCGAGCGGCGTCGGTGTCTTGTGCAGGATCTGATAGGTCAGGTCGCCGGAATGGAACGGCGGCATACCAGTCACGAGTTCATACAATGTCGCCCCCAGTGAATACCAGTCCGCCGCGGGCAGGGGCGGTTCGCCTTCGACGACCTCCGGCGCCATATAGAGCAGTGTCCCCGACGTCTGCAACCCCGTCAGTCGCGACAGCGAATCCGTAGCAGCACGAGCAATCCCGAAGTCCGCGAGCTTGACCGCTCCATCTACGCCGAGCAGTACGTTCGCCGGCTTGATGTCCCGATGCAACACACGGTGTTCGTGCGCGTAAGCCAACGCTTCGGTCACCGCCAGTCCGATCCGACGGGCGTCAACTTCGGGCAGTTGCCTTTCTCGCGCCAGCCGTTGGGCGAGCGTCTCGCCCTCGATGTACTCCATCACCAGGAACGTCACCGGCCCCTGGTTTTCAAAGTGATTGACCCGGACAATGCGGGGGTGGTGGAGGGGAATGGTTGTCCGCGCCTCGACGCGCAGCCGCGCCATCGCCTGCGCATCGCGCGCGAGCAGTTCGCTCACGACTTTGATCGCGACCGGCAGGTCCAACGTCCGGTCACGCGCGAGCCACACCTCGCCCATTCCGCCTCGGCCGAGCAGTCGCTCCAGCACGTGGCGATCGCTCAGTATCTGGCCCGCGCGCAGGCCCATGACGGTCGCGCGAGCGTCGAGCGCGTCGGCCGGGGCTGCGGCGAAATCAGCGGCGAGGGAACGGCCGCAGCTCCGACAGAATCTGTTCGTGTCGGGATTGGCGGTACCGCAGGACCCGCAGAACATCGGCACCTAGCTTTCCGCCGCCGAGAGGCCGCAGAAGTCCAAGGCGATCAGGAAGTTCTCGCCACTGACTTGCACGCCGTGGCCGGCAAAGTAGAAAGAGCGCGAAAGGGCGGCCCGGCGGATCCGGAAGGCGGTGGTCCTCTGGCGAGGCGAACGCCCAGCCACGCCAACGACGGTCAAGGCCATTGCGAGTCTCATGAACGGCAGTCGCTTCGACATGCCTAACCTCCCTCAGGGCTCCGCCTGACGCGCGCATAATAGCCCGACCGAGTGGCCCGCCCTAGGCAGATGCGGCACACTTGACGGAATTAAATGGTATCAAAGTATACTAAAGGCCAATAGGAAGAAGTAGATTGCGTGCGTCATCGCGCAGGTTGGAGGTTCACTTTGAAGATCCTGGCGGCAGTGAAACTGATGGTTGTCCTTGCGCTCAGCCTCGCGATCAACACGGAGGTACGGGCACAATCGACGGAGGTACAGGCACAATCGCTGGACAAGGAACTGTCCACGCTCGCGGCCAACCTGGGCAAGGCGCTGGCGAGCCAAGGCATCAAGAACGTAGCCGCGGTCGATTTCACGGACATCCAGGGACAGCCGACCGAACTGGGGCGCCACCTGTCGGAGCTCCTGACCGTCGAGATGGTGCTCGCCGGCGGCATCTCGATGCTGGACCGCGCCAACACCAATCGCATCCTGGCGGAAAACAAGCTGACGGTGCAAGGCCTGGTCAATCCAGCGAACGCCAAGAAACTGGGCGAGTTCGCGGGGGTTGATGTCTTCCTGATGGGGACAGTAACTTCCCTTGATGCGAAGATCACTCTTACAGTCAAAGCCATTGCTACGGAGTCATCGCGGATCGTCACCGCCGGCAGGATCACCTTCCCGACGACCAGCGACATCCAGCAACTGCTCAATCGAGGGCTGTTCGCCGGTTCGACGACGGCAACGGCACCCGCGGGTGACTCCGCAAGCGGTGGCGGTGGGACTCCGAGTTATCGCGAAGGCAATGCCATTGCTTCGAAGGACGTCGGGGCTCTTCGTGTGGTTCTCAAATCGGCCGTCCCGATGCGCC